>ERZ779737.783-NODE-783-length-27951-cov-5.159557_pt1 | contig 27951 bp, 28 predicted proteins | sample MGYA00511889_ERZ779737 | MGnify/ENA primary metagenome ERZ779737 (study PRJEB29588, sample SAMEA2163575) | human gut metagenome | biome: human gut; feature: human-associated habitat; material: faeces | place: Denmark | collected 2008/2010 ... | reverse complement strand
AATTGAATATGGGAGCTTTCCCGAGTGGCCAAAGGGGACAGACTGTAAATCTGCTGCGTTTGCTTCGGTGGTTCGAATCCACCAGCTCCCACCAATCAAACCGCATGAACTTCACGTTTATGCGGTTTTGGTTTTATATTAAATATTAACAGAGCCGCGTCTGTTAATGACAAAAATCACACATATTAATCCAAAAGCAGCCAATGTGAATTGACTGCTTTTTGTTTTTATCTGGCGGAAATGCTCCCGTTCTTGTTACGAATTGATCCTCTCGATTATCTCCGGAACGTCCGCAAGGGAATCCGCCTTTGCGAATATCCGCGAATACAGCTCCTCGTCCGGCTGGGTGAGGTCGGGGACCATCACGGTCACGCAGCCCGCGTCGGAAGCGCTCCGGACGCCGTTCGGGGAATCCTCCACGGCGACTGCCACGGAGGGATCTACCCCCATCTTTTCACAGGCAAAAAGGTACACATCCGGCGCAGGTTTCCCACGCTCCACCTGAGAGGCGCTCACGATTTCGTCAAAGAACCGGTCAAGTCCAACCTCCGCAAGCTGGGCGCGCGCCCGGTCAGGGGGTGTTGCAGTCGCAAGGGCGATCCGGTATCCCGCCTCCTTCAACTGTTTCAGGCATTCCGCCGCACCCGGCTTCCTCTCAAGCCCCGCCTTTTGCAAATGCACCGCCATAATCTGCCTGCGGTATTCCCGCACCGCATAATAATCAAAATTCTCGCCAAACCACTTGCGCAGAAGCGCGGGAGCAAAAGGTCTCCCCAGACTGCGCAGGGAAAGCGCCTGCTCCTCGCTCATTTCATAGCCGAAATGAGCCGCCGCCTGCCGCCAGAATACCTTGAAATATTTCTCCGTATCAATCAATGTCCCATCCAAATCAAAAATGACCGTATGTACCATTTTTTCTCTCCGTTTCTCCGACACTTTACCTCCCCATCATACCCCGCATCGGTACATTTTACAATAACACGCCGCATAAAAAGGAACGGATCACTGCATACTGGAAAATAAACACGGTAACCAGAATTGCAGAAAGGAAATTTACACGAATATGCAAAATCCTCCCTTTAAGGAAAACGGATATTACGAGATACGCCTTGAGAGCATCGGCGGACTGGGTGCCAATCTCTGCGGCAAGATGCTGGGAGACCTCGGGGCATTGAAGCTGGATCTGAACGCCTCCGGTTTCTCCAGCTACGGCTCCGAAAAGAGAGGCTCGCCTGTAAAATCCTATATCAGGTGGTGCCCGAAGGACATGCCTATCCGCAACAACAGCCCTGTCCGGTCTCCGGATCTGCTCTGTATTTTCCATGAAGGGCTGTTGGGAAAGCATCCCGTGACGGAGGGCATCCATCCCCGGACACAGACGATCGTAAACACATCGAAGACCCCGGAGGAAATCTCACGGCTGTATGATTTTTCGCCGTCCACGCTCTACTGCATAGATGCCCAGAAAATAGCCATGGACACCCACTCCAGAATCAATATGGTGCTGCTCGGCGCCATGGTGCGTGCTGCGGACTTTATCCCCCTCGCCAAGGTGGCTGCCCTCTGCAAGGAAACCTTCCGCACAAAGGATGCCCGGCTGGTTCAGACCAATATAGACGGGCTTCACCGCGGTTATGAGGCACTCTCAAAAGGCTATCCCTGCAATGCAGACGGACAGCCTCCCCGGGAAGAGAAAACAGGAGAAGCATATATGTGGGGCTATGACACCGCTCCTGTGGGAGGTGTAAACACGCGCCCGGGCAGCACCGTTTCCAATGACCTGTCCCCCTCACGGGAGGGCTTTATCCCCCTGTTTCTGCCGGAGAAGTGCATCAACTGCGGGCTCTGCGATTCCACCTGCCCGGACATGGTGTTCCAGTTCATGCCCGGAACCTACCGGGGTACGGAATGCATGGTCAACTGCGGGCTTGATTACCTGCACTGCAAGGGCTGTCTGCGGTGCGTGGAGGTCTGCCCCACAGGCGCACTGGTAAAGGCACAGGAGCGCGACTATCCGGTAAAGCCGCATTTCCTGCCGGATCAAAGCCTGCTGCCGGATCATGTTGTCTATGAAAAAAGCGGCCCCAGCTCCTGGATCACAAGCGACTCGTTTTTCCCGGAAAAACCGGTAGAAGGAGGTACTCTATGACAGAGCAGAAAGAGACTGCCACCGCAGCCCAGAAAATCGTGTACGAGAGCGGCAACGAGCTTGCCGCCTACGCTGCCGCACAGATTGATTATCATGTAATGGGGTATTACCCCATCACCCCCTCCACCCAGATTGCAGAACAGCTTGACCAGATGCGGGCGGAGGGAAAACACCGGATCCGGCTGATTGCCGCGGAGGGCGAGCACAGTGCTGCCGGAATCTGCTACGGTGCGTCCGCAGGCGGCGGAAGAGTTTTCAACGCAACCAGCGCCAACGGACTTCTGTATGCTCTGGAGCAGTTCCCCGTCCAGTCCGGCACCCGCATGCCTATGGTCATGAACATTGCCTGCCGCACCGTGTCGGGCCCCCTCTGCATCAAATGCGACCACAGCGACATTATGTACCTGTTAAATACCGGCTGGATTATCCTGTTTGCGGATGAACCGCAGATGGTTTATGACATGAACCTTCTCGGTCTCAAGCTGGCTGAGAACGTGGGGCTGCCGGTTGTGGTCGCCTTTGACGGTTTCTACACCAGCCACCAGAAGCGTAAGTGCCTTGTATTTTCCGATAACGCCACCGTTCAGCAGTATATCGGCAGGCGAAAACCGTCCGCCGATCTTTTAGACCTGAACCACCCCATTACAATCGGCTCCTACATGAACGAACCGGATGTGATGAACAATAAATATCAGCTTCATCTTGCCATGGAGCAGGCGGCACAGACCTTGCCCGGACTGTTCACGGAATTTAAGAAGTTGTCCGGCAGATCCTGCTCCTGCTGCCGCGGATACCTCCATGAAGATGCGGATGTGTTGCTGTTTCTTCTGGGCTCCGCTTTCCACACCGCCATGGATGCAGCCGACAAACTGCGCCGTCAGGGTATCGCCGCCGGCGTCATCACCCTCTCCGTCCTGCGCCCCTTTCCGGGGGAGGAGCTTGCTGCACTATGCAAAAACGCCTCCGTCATCATCGCTGCCGACAGGCAGGACAGCTACGGCGCAGGGGGCGGAAACCTGTCTCTTGAGCTGCGTGCCGCCCTTCAGAAGGCCGGTGTGGGCGCAACTGTTCTGACCCGCATCTATGGGCTCGGCGGTCTGGACTTCTTCGTGGAGGATGCAGTAGCTCTCTTCCGGGAGTGTCTGAACCCTTCCGCTGCCGCCTTCGACTATTACGGCATCGTAAAGGGAACCTCCGGAAAACCGCAGCCGCCCTATTATGCGCCGCTTACGGAACAAGCCACCTCTCCACACACAACCGGTTGTGTTTATGACGAATCTGTCGGAAAAATGATCGTCACGGGAGGCTCTGTCCGTGACACCACCGTCATGCCGCGCAGACTGGCTCCCGGCCACGGCGCCTGTCCGGGCTGCGGTATTCCGGTCAATGTCAATCTGCTGTTAAAAGGCATAGAGGGCAATGTGGTACTGCTGTTCCAGACCGGCTGCGGCATGGTGGTGACCACACCCTACCCCAAAACCTCCTTCAAGGTTCCGTACCTTCACAATCTGTTTCAAAACGGAGCGGCAACCCTGAGCGGACTGGTGGAGATGTTCCGGGAACGCCAGCAGAGGGGAGAATATCCCGAAGGGCGCATCACCTTCATCATGGTGAGCGGGGACGGCGGCACGGATATCGGCATGGGCTCCGCAATCGGCACCGCCCTGCGCGGACATGGGCTCATTCTTTTCGAGTACGACAACGGCGGCTACATGAACACCGGATATCAGCTCTCCTACTCCACCCCCATGGGCGCAAAGAGCGCCACCTCCCATGTGGGCGGCAACTGCTACGGAAAAACCTTTTTCCACAAGGATATGCCGGAGATTATGGCAGCAACCCACATCCCGTATATTGCCACCGTGGCGGAATCCCTGCCCCAGGACTTCATCACAAAGGCAGCAAAAGCGGCGGCATATGCGGCAGACTTCGGCACGGCATATGTGAAAGCGCTGTCCGCCTGCCCGTTGAACTGGAACGACAATCCAAGCACGGAGCGCGCTGTGATCGGCGCGGCGGTAGACTGCTGCTATTTTCCGCTCTACGAGGTGGAGCAGGGGATCACCTCCCTGTCCTATGACCCGGAAAAGACAGGTAAAAAATTACCTGTCCGTGAATGGTTTTCCATGATGGGGCGCACTGCGCATCTCGCCGAACCGGAATATGCGCAGATTACCGATAAAATACAGCAGGAGATTGACCGTAGGTACGCACGCCTGAAGGCACGCGCCGATCATCCCCTGCTGTGAGACAGCACTACTTGATTTCCGCTGTCTTGATAATGAATTTCACGGTGCCGTCCATGTCATCGGAAATACCTGCAAAGGAATTGTAATCCCGGGACACCTGAGAAATTGCCTGCAATCTTTCCACTAATGTGTCAAGGTCGGCGCCCGCCAGATCGGAAATCTTCCGGATGCCTTCCTCATCGAAGGTGGCAAGACCGTCTCTCAACTGCATTGCACCGTCTTTTAACTTTGACACACCTTCAATGAGAGCATCGCTTCCGTCGGCAAGTGTGTCAATACCGTCCTTTAAAGTAACAATGCCGTCAGAAAGCGTTCCGGCGCCCTCGGTCAGTTCCTTTGCGCCGCTGTTCAGTGTTGCTGCACCGCTGCTAAGCTGACCTGCGCCGCTGCTGAGCTGACCTGCACCGCTGCTTGCGGATGCCACTCCCGCAGTGTAGGCAAGTACACCCTGATAGAAGGTGTTGTAGCTGTCAATCTGGGATTTCAGCTCTGCAAGCTGCGCTGCGGAACCGGATGCGTTCCGGGCAACCCGCGCACTGATCTGCGCCTGTACCTCCGGTGTCTGCATTTTCTCTTCCACCGTCTGGTCGATTGCCGCCTTTGTGGCGTCACCTGCCGGAAGTGCGTCATAGGTATTCTGATCGATGCCTGCTCCTTCCAGCACCTGTGTCAGTACGGAGGCTTTCACTCCATTGTAGGCAGCCTCATACACCTGCTGCTGTGTACTCTGTATGATGCCATTTCATTGTTGGTTTTGTCGTACCCATAATAGGCAGGTATCAAGATCACCACAAACAGAATCAGGAACACCGGAAAATACTTGATAATGAAATCGGAAAGCTTTCCCGTACCCGGTATCAGGGATTTATGTCCGGTCTTTGCCAGAAGCTTATCCAGTGCAAGGATCATGGCGGGCAGCGTGGTGACGGTCTTGCTGATTGCCACCGCCATCGCTTCCTTGTTGTCCGCATATTGTTCCTTCTGTTCCTCATAGCTGTGCCACAGGAAGATGGAGTAGTCCATCGTGACCGCAAGCTGCAAAACCGCCGACAGTGCCTTGGTCAGATAGGAGATCTCTCCCAGAAAATAGTTGGTTCCCATATTGAGCAGGATCGCCATGCCGATGCCGGCAAGGAACACAAACGGAATGATCCAGTTGTCCATGAACAGCATCATTGCCACACAGGCAAGCACAACCGCAAGTCCCACATAGATCGGCTCCTCTTTTTCACAGAGCGCTTTTAAATCCGTTACCATAGCGGACATTCCCGACACAAAGCACTGCTTGCCCGCAATGCTGCGGATCTCCTCTATGGCATTCATGGTTTCATCCGCCGAGGTTGAGGTGTCAAAGAAAATCGCCAGCATCGTGGCATTTCCCGCATTGAATGCGTCGTAATATTTGTCCGGAAGCATCTCCATGGGAATGGACACATCCGCAAAGCTGTCATACCAAAGCACAGTGTCCACATGCTCCACCTGCTCGATTTTACTGCGAAGCTCCGCCACATCCTTCGGTGCCATATCCTCGATGATCACAAAGGAAAATGCTCCTTTCCCGAACTCATCCATCAGGATGTCCTGCCCCGTCACCGTATCGATGCCCTTGGGCAGATAGGTCAACATATCATAATTGATTCTGGTTTTCACCATCCCGATCACAGACGGCACAACCAGAAGCAGCGCCAGAATCAGCGCACCCGCAGGGGGCTGAAAATAATTCATAACGGTCTTTTCCTTCACCAACAGGATCACGCCCGCAATCACGGCGAAAACACCCATGGCAAGATCGAACTGAAACGCCAGTCTGTAAAGATCCTTTGAAAAATATCCGATCAGCTTGACAGCGCCGCATACCACTAACAGAATCCCCACCACGATACCAAGCAGTTTTGTTGGCATATCCGGATTGAACATGAGAAGGATTCCACCCAAACAGAACATAAGGGAAATTGTGATATAGCCCGCTTTCGCAACACAGACGCTTTTTCTGATCTTCATGTTTTTCTTCATCATTTCCGCGCACATCTTTTTCAATCTTTCACCTCTTTCGTTTTTGTATTCTATCGGGTTTCCCCCCTCCTGAAAACGGACATAAAAAAAGCAATGTACAAATTTTGCACATTGCCCTTCAGCATGATGCCGAGCCTGCGGATCATCTGCTCGGGGTCGTACTTCATCCCGCCGTTCAGCCAGTCCAGAATCATGCCCACCAGCGCTGATTTATAGAAATCAGCAATCAGTTTTTTGTCCTCTTCCTTTACCCGGTAACTGCCGGAAACCGTCTCCGCATAGCGCTGCATAACGCCCCCGGCTATGCTGTTCAGGTAGCGTTCCACCTCTTCCCGCCTGACGGAATTGTAACAGTAATTTTACGAAGGATTCAATGATCGCCCGCTCCGTAAACTGTGCCATGCCGCACCTCCGATGTAATGTCAACTTTTTTATGCGGCAAGTATATCATATTTTTCGGATTTTGCCCACTCTAAAAAGATAACACAAAAGAGCCCGTCATTTACCGGGCTCTTCTAAAGCAGCTAGCGGGAATCGAACCCGTCTCTCCAGCTTGGGAAGCTAGCATTCTACCGATGAACTATAGCTGCACATCTATTGAGTATATTAGCACAACTACCGTTAAAATGCCAGTAAAATTTGTAAAAACCTCTGGGCAGATCGCGGCGGTAGGTTCATCGAAGCTCTTATACAGTATGGTGTCCGGCCCATTGGGCCGTTTTGACGCATCCTCCCACAGGCCTGCAAGCTTCAGGACGTGTTCCAGCTTCGGTGACAGATTTTTCAATGCGTATTTCTCCGCCTTGGAATACTTAAATGAAATGTTTCGGAAGCACCTGTTGAGTTCAAGCTATGCAAAGTTTAGAAACTCAACCTGCAAATTCTGTCCGCCCGGCTTTTGAAGATTATGGAATCCTTTTCTGCGGGCAACAGAAAAACCCCGGCAATGCGCACATTGTCAGGGCTTTCTAAACAATTTCTTCTTTCCTATGCTGTAGGGGCACCCTGCCCCTTTCCGCCGAACAGGGATTTGCGGTTTTCCTTATACTGCTTCCGGCAAAGATGGAGGATCAATTCCTCCGCAGATGCCGCAAAGGCAATTCCGCAGGTGATCCAGAGGTACACGACACCGGAAGAAAACGCGAGCATATAGGGAAGCAGGAATACCGCGCCCCCGGTCAGCTTGTTGAGCAGCGTGTGCACGGAAGCAAAGCGATGGAATTTAACCGCCGCCACAACATAGGCTGCCAACCGCACAAGCAGGACTGCCGCCAGAAAGTACCAGATCGGCCGCGGTGCCATCTGCCACAAAACCGGGAAAAAACGGATCAGCAGCACACTGTAAAACAGCAGATCCGCCACACTGTCCAGCTTTGCGCCAAATTCGCTGTCCATCCCGGTCTTTCTCGCGATCCAGCCGTCCAGAGCGTCCGTCAGGCCGGTAATCGTATAGACTACAAAGAACCAGACCGAATACAGCGTAAGAAAAGGCAGGACAAGGGAAAAAACAATCCGTACAGACGTAATGGTATCCGCTGTATTCCACTTATGTTTTTGCGGTTTTTTACTCTTTGTAAACATCTTGATCCTCATTTCGCAATGCTCTTGTTATGCCTTTCTTCTTATAGAAGACGACGGATCAGCCGATCCTTCCAGTCCGCATACGGCTGGTAACGGAGCGGAATATCCGGGTGGTTGCGGCTATCAACCACGCTCTTTCTGTGGCTGAACGTTTCAAAGCCCGCCTTTCCGTGGTAGCCGCCCATGCCGCTGAAGCCCACACCGCCAAAGGGCATATGGCTCGTGGACAGGTGCACGATCGTGTTGTTGATGCAGCCTCCTCCAAAGGAAAATGTCCGGAGCGCCCACTCCTTCATTCCGGGATTTTGTGTGAACAGATAAAACGCCAGCGGCTTCTCAAAATTCTTTATGATCTTTTCAAGCTGCTCCGGTGTCGAATAGGTCAGAACCGGGAAGATGGGGCCGAAGATCTCCTCCTGCATAATGGGGGATTCCACCGTTATGTCCTCCAGTATGGTGGGCTCGATCTGCAATGTCTCTTCGCAGCTTCCTCCCCCGTAGTAAACCTTTTCCCTCTCCATAAGCCCGCAGAGCCTGTGAAAATGCTTCTCATTCACTATACGCGGATAATCCGGATTTTTCAAGGCATCACCGCGTTCCATCCGGGAAAGCTGCGCCGCCAGCTCCTTCAGGAATTTTTGCCTTATGTCCTCATGCACCACCAGATAATCCGGTGCAACACAGGTCTGTCCCGCATTCAAAAGCTTTCCGAACGCAATTCTCTTGGCGGCAATCCTGATATCCGCCGTCCTTCCCACAATGCAGGGGCTCTTTCCGCCAAGCTCCAGCGTCACCGGCGTCACATACTTTGCCGCCTTTTCCAGCACCAGCTTTCCTACTGTCACGCTGCCCGTAAAAAAGATGTAATCAAAACGCTGCTCCAGCAGAATGGCGTTTTCTTCTCTTCCTCCCTCGATCACAGCCACATACTTGGAGGGAAAGACGCTCTCCACAAGCTTCTTTAAAACTGACGATACTGTCGGTGCATATGCAGAGGGCTTCAGCACGACGCAATTTCCCGCTGCAATCGCATCAATCAGCGGTTCCAGACACAACAGCACCGGGTAATTCCACGGCGCCATAATCAGGGTTACACCATACGGCTCCGCCACCGTGTAAGTGCGCGAGGGAATTTGTGACACATCTGTCACTGTCGCCTTCGGCTTCATCCAGCGATACAGGTGACTGCGCACAAATTTCAGTTCTGCTCTCGTCAGGCCGATCTCCGCCATCCTGCTCTCCGAACCGGACTTGTGCAGATCCCGGTACAGGGCATCGCACAATTCTCCCTCATAGCTTTCCAGCGCACCTTCCAGCCGCGCCAGCGCCGCCTGCCGGAATCCGAAGGTTTTTGTGATTCCGGTATCAAAAAATGCTCTCTGCCGCTTTATGACAGACATAATTTTATTCTTCTCCATCCGTTCTTCCTCCTGCTTTTCTTCGCGCCCGGCACAGTGCTTCAATAGCGGTTATGCACCTTCTCCGCAAAGCACATGCAGTCCCGGATTTCAATCACCGTTCCGTCATCCAGCACCGCCCTGCCCGACATTTTTCCGAAAACCTGATGCTGGTCGCTCTCCACCACCAGCGCATTGATCCTTGCCGCCCTGTCCATGACCGGAAGGAAATCCATTTCAAATCGCCCGTCGCCGGAAGAGAACTTCCACGGGCTCATATAATCATCCTTTCCATCTTCCGTTTTGGGGATTTCAAAGGTGACATCATCCAGCTTATGCGCCTTTCCGTCGTAAAAGATGATATTTTCGCTGGCGGCGCTGTTGTCCCCGAATCCATAACCGATGTTAAAGCCGAAAGCGTGCCCGTCCACACGGCAGTTTCCGTTTCCCCAGTACCATGTATTGTCGTAGGTCCAGACGCCCCTCCCCCAGTCCAGCGTTCCGAAATCCGTCTCCGGACAAAATTCATACCGGATGCCGTCATATTCCGCAAATCCGGACGCCTGCATGCAGTTGGTTTTCTGGTTGTAATAAAATGCCTTTCTTTTCCCTTTCCACGGGATTGAAATCACCATGTTGTCCCCGGGCTTCTGGCAAAGGACAATTTTACAGTGAAACGGTTTTTCTTTATAGAAACGCTCAAAATGACACTCCAGCGTGCGGATCAGGTTGCCGTCCCCATCCTTTTCCACGTTGAAATCCATCTTTAACCTCTTGTCCGCATAGCTCGTTCTGCCTTCTTCCGCATGGGAGGGCAAATGAAATTTCCCCATGGGAAACAAATTCAGTATGGTTTCCGTATGCTCCCAGTTTTCCTTAAAATTCAACAGAGAGACCGACTGCAGCCCGATGTAGCCGTCGTCGGAAATCGTCAGCGCAATGCCAAAGCCCTGCCCCATTACCAGATAATAGTCCCACTCCTTGATGCGGAATTTAGGCGCCTTGATTGCCTTCCTGTCATAGCATTGCATCTGCGACCGTGCCCAGCCACAGTCCAAAAGACTTCCGTCCTCACGAAGCAACGGCTGCTTTGTCAGAATTTCGTGATTGCGTTTTTCCATACCCTGTCCCCTTTCCGGTTTCATCGGCGCACTCACCGCCGAAGCGTTTTCAGATACGCTTTCTGTTCCTGTGTAATGCGGAAGCTCTCCCGCGCTTTCTGAATCGTTTTGTTGTGTACCCACGCCCCCAGCCTGTTGTCCCGCAGATAGGGAATTGCTGCATCCCACTGCTTTGCCAGCGCTGTTGCGAAAAACCACGCGGTCATCATATTCACATAATACTCTTCGGAGCACACGCCTGCAGGTATTTCAAGATACTCCGGGCGAAAATCCTCATCCAGATAATGAGTCATCAACATCTCCATCCCAAACCGGCAGGTATAGGTTTTTTCGGAGGCAGACCATTCCCTTACCTTCGCGATCAGCTCGGTTCTGTGTTGCCGGAATACCTTCGGCGACAGGATGTCGCAGACCGCCCAGTTGTCCACATACGGGAGGAACTCCTCAACGGCCCGCACACACTCCTCATAGTCCTTCAGCCCGGACAAAAGAATCCCATGCAGCACATTTTCATCATAATATTTATGTGGCAGCGCCCTCAGGAAATCCCTGCACTCCGGGTCTTTTCCGTACTCCTTTGCAAGCCGTCTTGCATCCGGCACCCTGACCCCGATGATCTTTTCTCTTGGAACATTTGGCACCAGGCCGCTGTGAAAATCCGCATAGGCTTTATCCTGAAGTTCAAATAACCGCTCCGTTACATTCATGGTTCTTCTGCCTTTCCGCCATCCTGTTTTCGTATTTCATCGATTCCGCCACGCAGCGGCTCCTGTCAGGTATATTTTAACATATTACGGCAGAAAACCATAGCCCCTACATCAAATTGCGTTACCCGCAAACTGCGTCATATACAGCTCGTAGTACCGCCCCTTCTGTCTAATCAATTCATCGTGATTCCCGGTTTCCACAATCCTGCCCTGATCCATTACAATAATACAGTCCGCATCCTGTATGGTGGATAGCCTGTGTGCAATAATAAGGCTGGTGCGGTTCTCCATAAGCTTTACCATGGCATCCTGTATATGCTTTTCCGTCCGGGTATCTACATTGGAGGTAGCCTCGTCCAGAATCAGTATCTTGGGACCGGCCAAAAACGCCCTTGCAATGGCAAGTAACTGTCGCTGACCCTGTGACAGATTATTGCCGGATGCGGCAAGCTTTGTCTCATAACCATCCTGCATATGCCGGATCATGTCGAGGCAGTTGCTCATTTTCGCAGCCGCATCAATCTCCTCCTCCGTTGCGTTCTCCTTGGAGTAACGTATATTGTTCTTCACTGTGTCTGCAAACAATACCGTATCCTGTAAAACAATTGCCGTATTGTGCCGCAGTTCATTGCAGGCAATGTCCCTTATGTCGACACCGTCAATGGCGATCTTTCCGCTGTCCGGATTATAAAACCGCATCAGCAGGTTTACCACGGTCGTTTTTCCGCTGCCGGTGGCTCCTACCAGCGCCACTTTGTGTCCCGCCCGAACCTCAAAGCTGAAATTATGGAGCACCTGATGTCCCGGTACATAGGAAAAATTAACATTTTCAAAGGTGATGGTTCCTTTTGTTTTCTCCATGGTACAGTTGCCTGTTTTATCTTCACCCGGTTCGTCCGTGATCGCAAAAACCCGCTCCGCACCGGCGATCGCCGTCTGGATCTGCCCGTAAATCTGGGCGAGCTCGTCAATGGGACGGCCGAATTGCTTTGCATACACAATAAATGCGGAAATCACACCGATGGAAATGATTCCCTTGATTGCAAAATACCCCCCGCACGCCGCAATAATCACAAACCCGATGTTATTGATCACATTCATGACCGGCCCCATGGAACCGCCCAGTATTTCCGCTATGATTCCTGTTTTGGTAAGCGCATCGGCAGTTTCGTCAAACTCCTCTATAACCGCTTCCTGACGATTGTAGGCAACAACCGTCCTGTAACCGCCTACCATTTCCTCCACCGTTCCGTTCAGGCTTCCAAGAAGCTCCTGCCTTTTCCGGAAAGAGTTTCTCATGGCGGATGATAGAAAACGGGTTGCCGTAACTGTCAGCACCACCGTCGTACATGAAAGAATTGCCAGTTGGGGACACCAGTAAAACATCATTACCACGGTTCCCACGATGGTCAGAATGCCGGACACCATGGAGCTCAGGGATTGGGACACTGTGTTGGATATGTTTTCCACATCATTTGTCATGCGGCTCATAATATCTCCGTGAGAATGCATATCCAGATACTTGACCGGAAGATTCACGATCTTATCAAACAAATCCTCCCTCAGCCTTTTTACAATGTCCTGACTCAGGATAGCGCTCAGCCGGCTTTGTGCAAGAGAGCAGGCGCTTTGAATCAGGTACAGCACCGCCATTACCGCAAGAACCTGCGGCAGTTCGCCAAACCTCCCCTGCGCAATCCTGTCAATGGCTCCGCTCTGCAGGCTGGGGGCGCACACCGAGCATATCACAATGATGATCACGGCAGCCAAAAGGCCGCACAACTTCCCGATTTCTCCTGAAAAATAGTGGACAAGCCGCCTTAATGTCTTTTTGCCGTCCTTAGGCTTCTCCGCCTGTTGCCGGTTTCTTGGCCCTCTCATGCCCGGAATCCTGTAATTGTTCATCTGCACTTTTTCAGCCATCAACCTCACCGCCTTTCTTCAACTGGGAATCAAAGATATCCCGATAGATCGGACTGGTGTTCAACAATTCTGTGTGTGTTCCCTCGGCGGCAATCTGTCCGTGATCCAGCACCACAATCCTATCCGCGTCCTTAACGGAAGCGATTCTCTGGGCAATCACAATTTTAGTCGCGCTGGGGTGACTCTCCCGCAAGTCAGCGTACAGATTTGCCTCGGTTTTCAAATCCAGTGCGCTTGTGGCATCATCAAAAATAAGAATCTCGGCATTTTTCAAAACGGCTCTGCTGATGGCAAGCCTCTGTTTTTGTCCTCCGGAAAGGCTGTGCCCTCCCTGGCTGACCTGCGTATCCATTCCTTCCGCTTTTTCAGCAATAAATTCTGACGCTTGTGCCGTTTTTATTGCCTGTTCCAACATTTCCGTATCAGCACCCGGATTTCCCCATAAAATGTTTTCTTTAATGGATGCACAAAAGATCTCACTCTTCTGTAACGCAACGGCAATTTTGTCGCGCAGGTTCACAAGCTTATAGTTTCTGACATCAATGTCATCCACAAAAACTCCGCCTTCCGAAACATCATAGAAACGGGGAATCAGATTCACCAAACTGGTCTTTCCGCATCCCGTGGCGCCCAGTATTCCCACAGTCTCTCCGGGCAGTATGGTAAGATTTACATTTTTCAGCACCCACTCCTGCCCCATTCCCGGGTAGGCAAAAGACACATTGCGAAATTCCACTTTTCCCCTAAGGGCAGTCTCTCCCGAAAAATCACCGTCACATATAACCGGCTGGCAGGACAACACTTCCTGAACCCTTTTTCCGCTGGCAACGCCTCTCGAAACAGACTGGAATATCATTGTCATTCTCATCACCGCATTCAGGATTTGGGAGATGTATGTAATGGCTGCCATCACATTGCCGGGTGTTACTGTTCCTGCCTGTACCTGAATGGCTCCCACTTTAATAACCGCCACCACCGACAGGTTCAGAATAATATTCATGATAGGCATCATATAGGAAAGCAGCAGGAGGACTCTAAGCTGTGTATTTACCAGCTCCTCATTCGCCCCGGAAAACCTCTTTTTTTCGTAGTCTTCCCTTACATACGCTTTGACGACACGGTTGCCGGACACATTTTCCTGCATCACATTGTTTACGCCATCCAGTTTTTTCTGCAGCATGGAAAAGAGCGGATTCGCCTTTGCAAGGAAGCAGATTACGCATAGGGTGACAAGCGGAAGCGCACAGACTACCACCACTCCAAAGCGTATATTCAAGGTAAGCATGCACAGTATGCCGCCCAAAAACAGCAAAAAGGTTCTGACAAATCCCCGGATCGCTTCGCTGACTAAATTCTGCATCTGTGTAATGTCATTGGTTACGCGCGTAATCAGAGAACCTGTCGAAAAACGGTCTGTCTGTTCAAATGACAGAGACATAATTTTCCGAAAGGCCTCTTTCCGCACATCATTTCCAAAATTCTGGCTGCACAAATTAGCGAATACACCTGACATAATACCGCAAAAACACCCAAACAGAACCAGTCCGATCATTTTGAGACCGGTGGTAACGACCAGATGCATGTCTCCTGCGCCCGATTGGTTCAGTCCCAGAACTCCGTCGTCTATGATGACCGCCATCAGTTTGGGCTGCAGCAAATCCATGGACACCTCACCCAGCATAAAAAGGGGCGCTAAGGCAGCAAAATACCAGTATTTCTTTAATTTTTTCCACATATATTCCACATCCTTTTACCGTTACGCATCAATTTCTTTTTGTATCTGCCGGATCTGTTCCTCGCTGTAACCGGTATAAGCACGGATATCCCGGATCGGTGCGCCCAGACGGAGCATGTTTTTTATGATAACCGTGATGCCCTGCTACACTCCTGCCTGTATACCCTCATTTCTCTCATCCTCCAGCCATTCCCTCATTGCCTGACACATATCATACTCCTCCTCTTCTGCTTCACGGTTCATATACTGTTCCCTCTCCTCCCACATCTGCGGTACATTGAGCAGGGCGGACAACACTTCAAGGGCAGCGGCGGTACATGGTTCCCGCCTCTGCCACTGTTTTTGTCATAAATTGAGTAAAAGTGGCAGAAATGCCGGAATGTGCCGAAATGCACGTTTCATTGATTACTCTTGATTTCTATATTGTATGATCAAAAGCCGTGTTTGTCAAGCGCCCGTTTCCAAGCTCAGAAAAATTCCCTCTCATGTTCTTTGAAAAAGTCATAGTACGCCTATACCTCCTCGAAGCAGTACCGGATCCGAAGCACCCCCTGCTCCAGACTCGCCTCCGCGCTGCCTCCCATCGCCTCCGCCAGCAATTTGCTGATCGTCAGGCCAAGACCGCTGCCCTCGGTGGTGCGGGATTTCTGTGTCATATAAAAACGTTCAAACAGATGCTCCACATCCTCCGCCCGAAGCGCATCCGTGTCATTTTCAAAGGAGAGGCAGATCTTCCCGCCGTCCCGGAATACCCGAAGACAAAAATAACTCTTTGCATACCGAAGTGCATTTTGGAACATGTTGGAAAAAATGCGCTCCATAGCCCCCGTGTCCGCACAGATGAACATTGCCTCCGCCGAAATATCCGTCAACTGCACGGCAAGTCCTCTCTCCTCAAACTGCTGATAAAAGGTCAGCGCAATCTCCCTTGCAAAACGGCTCACATCCAGCCTTTCCGGCTGCAGGCGGTAATCATTTAACTCCAGTCTGGACAAGTCGTAAAAATTACCGATCAGGCGCTGCAGGGATCTTGCTTTCCCGGATATATTTTTCACCATCTCAAGATTTTCCTCATCCATACCGCTCACATCCAAGAGCTCCAGATATCCGATAATGGCGGTGAGCGGCGTTCTCAAATCATGGCTGATATTTTCAATCTGCGCCCGAAGCTCCCTCTCCCTGTTGCGGTATGTGATTTTCTCCTTCCGCGTAACCAGAATATATGCGTTGACCGCCTCCAAAAAACTTTCCGCCTCCTTATCGGGAAACGAAATATGCAGAATCCGGTTTTCCTCCGGATTCTGCCCTATCTCTTCAAGCTCCTTCGCTTCCCGCCTCAGATTTGCTCTCAGGCGGTAAAAGCGTACCATATACAGAATTGCCGCAAAAGTTGTAATGATGAGAGCCACTGCCATCAGATACGCTCCTCCCTGTTTTGTCCCGTTCCGTCCTACTTAAATTCCTTCTTTGAAATACCCACCAGTCCGATTGCCATAAAGATCACGATGCCCGCAATGCCGGAAACCAGACACTTGATCATACCGCCTTCTGTCATAAACGCCATGACATAATGCCCTGCGTCGTTCATTTCTCCCGCTCCCACCGCGTGGTAGATCAGCCAGGGACTCAGCCTTGCAAAAAACTTAAATTTCATCCCCAAAAGATTACACACAGAAGGGAATAGCATGATAAGCCCGATCCACGACCACATTCCGGCATCTCTCGTAGGCATTAATGCCAGAAACATATATACACCGATCTCTCCCGCCATAAAGATGGGAATATTCAGCAGCACGCCCCTGAGCAGCATGTAAATAGCCTCGCTTCCGCTGTTTTCCAGCAAAAGATAAGCGCTGCCGATAAAAACGGCAAGTACGGACGCAATCGCCAGAGCGGAAACAATCATCCCCGCTATCACCTTGCCTGCAAAGATTGTCCACCGGGAATACCCGAATGCAATGCTGTTCATCCATGTCCGGTTTTTATACTCGTCCGAAAAAACCATGGTTCCCAGAAGCAGCGTCAGAAACAGCACAAAGCCAAAAGCATTTGTCACCATAGAAAAGACAAAGTTCGTGGATGCGTACGGAAAATCATCGTAACGCACACGGAAAATGTAAAGCACCAGATTCATCGCCAGCAAAAGTGCCGCGCACCCACCTGTCAAAAGATAAATGGACTTTGTATGTGCTATCCTGTATAATTCACTCTTTATATAATTTATCATTGTATCTCCCCACCTTCCTCGCCGATCAACTGCATGTAATAGTTTTCCAGATTGATCTCCTTCATCTCAAAGCCCAGCAGACCGATTCCGTGCTTCACAGCCAGAGCGCTGTAATCCTGAATATTGTCCACCCGCTCCAGAATATGGATACAGTTTCCGGGCAGCACCCTGTATTTCGTACAGAGCAGCTCCGTCTCGAGCAATGCCGCATAGGCGGCGGCATCCGTCACCTTGATCTCCAGATAAGCACAGCATTTCTCCCGCAGCTTCTCCGCCGAGATCTGTTCCACCACCTCTCCCTTATTCAAAAATCCGTAGTCGGTGGCGATGTTCTGAAGCTCGGTCAGAATATGGCTGGAAATAAGAATGGTAACACCCTTCTCCCTGTTCAGCTTCAGCAGAAGATTTCTGATCTCTACAATTCCCGCAGGATCCAGACCGTTTATAGGTTCGTCCAGAATCAGAAACTCCGGTTCTCCCATCAGCGCAAGAGCAAGTCCCAGCCGCTGCTTCATCCCGAGGGACAGATTCTCAAATCTGCGTTTTGCAACATTTGAAAGCCCAACCTCCTCAAGCATCCTGTCAACCACGTTCTTTCCGGGGATGCCTCTCTGGATCCGGTAATATTCCAGATTCTGTTTTGCGGTCAGCTTCGGATAAAAGCCCGGATTCTCGATGATGGCGCCCGTTCTTTTGCGCACGGCTCCCAGATTTTCCTTGCTGTCCGCTCCCAGCATGACAAAGCTTCCCTCCGTGGGATAGATCTGCCCTGCCAGAATTTTCAGAAAGGTCGTTTTTCCTGCTCCGTTGTTGCCTACAAGTCCATAGATGCTGCCACGCCGGATCGCAATGGAAGCATTCTTCAGCGCTGCGGTCTGTCCGTACAGCTTTGTCAGCTTGCTGCTTGTTACAAACATTTCTTCACTCATTCTTTCACTCCTCTCTCAAGTACATTGCAATGATACACAATGCACCGTAAAAAAGTCTTTTAGAAAGTTTAAAGAAATCATAAAGATTGCATTCACGCCAGCTTAAAGCCGATTCCCCACACCGTCTTTATGTATTCCCCCTCGTCCAATGCCGCAATTTTCTTCCGCAGATTGCTGACATGCACATTCACGGTGTTGTCCTCCCCGTAATAGCCACCCTGCCAGACCTGCTCATACAGACTCTCCCGGGAAAAAACCTTGCCCGGATTTTGCAGCAGAAGCAGGAGGATCTCATACTCATGTCCGGTCAGGGAAAGCTCCTTCCCGTTCACCCGCACCTCTCTGGCAGAGGGAAGCAGCTCCAGATTCCGGTAGGTCATCCTTTCCTCTCCCACCGTATCCTTACACTGTCTGTGGTAACGCTTGAGCGCCCTGTTGACCCGTGCCACGACCTCCTCCTGCTCGAAGGGTTTAGTCAGATAGTCGTCCGCGCCGAGCTCCAGCAGATTCACCCGATCCTCCAGCGCAGTCTTTGCGGAAAGCACAATAACCGGGATCTCGCTCTTCTCCCTGATGTGAGAGAGCAGTTCCTCACCCATCATGCCGGGCAGCATCAGATCCAGCAGAATCAGACTGTACCCGGACGCCTCCGGTGACGAAAGACGTAGCCACGCCTCGCTTCCCGAGAACGCCTGCACCACCTCATATCCCTGCCTTGTCATGATTTTCGCCAGGATCCGGTTGATGTCCGCATCATCCTCCACAATCAAAATCTTAACCATTACGCTTCTCTCCCGTCCCTCAAAAAGCCCTCTCCCAGACCAAGCACAATAAACATCTGGGAAATATTCATAATCTGCCAGAAACTGAACAGATTGTTCACCATGTAACAGAAAATACCAAGCCCGCACGCCGCGCACAACACCTGCGTCCGGCTTTTTCGCAAAAGTCTCCACACGGCTGTAAGCAGCATACCGCCAAACCCGATCACACCGAACACACCCATATTGACCAGAACAGAGAGAAGCTCCCCGTGGGCATTGGTGAGCCGGTGATTGCCGAAGGATGCCTGCGTTGTCGAAAGAAGCGCCTCATCCTGTCCGCTGTATATGTAGGCAGCCATGCAGTCCGGGCCCACGCCCACCAGCCTGTGCAGGGTGTCCTGCGAAAGCCATGTCTGCACGCCGATACTCCATGTCGCGCCCCTTGAGCTCCCCCATTTTTCATCAAATGTAAATATGGCATACTGCGACAGACTGCCGATACTGCCCGGGTTTTTGGTGTTGCACACAATCAGGATCACAAAGAGCAAAAACGCCGCACCCAGAAGCCCCATCAGACACCACCAGATTATCCGCACTGCGCGGAATATTTTCTCTCCTTTTTGTCTCCCCAGAAAAAACCGGAGTATCAGAAGCACTACCGCTGCTATAAGCACATACGGTGTCTGCACCAAGATCCGGTATGCGGCGGTCACATACTGGTTGCGCGTGGGAAACAGAAGTTGAACCAGCCCCAGAGCCATAGCAGAAAGACAGAACATAAGGAGCAGCTCCAGATACCGGCAAAACAATTCCCTGCTGCCCACAGAGAGACAGCCGCACAGCACAAGCAGGGCAATCATGGCAAGAATCCCGCTGTCGCTGCCTTGGGAAATGCCGGTGGCAAAGCCTGTAAACAGGGTGAGCGCCGCCAACCCGTAACACAGCTTCTCCGACCTTCCCGTTTCCTTCCTCCGCATAAACAGAAAAAGCCCTGCGCCGAGCGGGAACAGCACCGACCAGTAACCGCAGTACCAGTTGATGTTTCCGATGGTAGAGATGAATCCGGGACCGCTGGAAGTCATGTGAAGCGGATTTACCTCATAGCGGTTCAGCACTCCCAGAAGAAAAACCACAAGAGAAACACCCAGCATGGCGGTCAGTCCCCAGACCCGTTCCTTCTTTTTTGTAAAGCGGGATATTGCAAAATAGGACAGCAGGAAAAGGAGCTGCGGGAAAAATCCCATGTACCAGCCGTCCGTACCCATTGCGGCAGTGTCCCGGTATGCAGTGTAATAGTAGGACATGCATAGAGCCACCGCGTAAAAGCATGCAAATTTGTCCGTGAGGGATAGATCATCCAGAAACAGATTGATCAGAAGGGACAGCTTCCCTTTTTGTCTGCGGTTTTCCCTGTACCAGCAAAAAAGACTGAAAACCACATAAGCAGCCAGAATGACCAAAAGCATCCTCGCCGCTATAAAGCCCCATTTCTGAAAAAAGGAAGACTTATTTGAGCCGATAGCACCGTAAGCAGTCTCCCTTTTGTAATAGAATGGCATGATTCCCGCCACCATCAGTATATAGAAAACGGTGACCGCCCGCAGGAGCATCCGCAGATATTCCCGGCAGGTTTCCGCCACACCCATATCCTTATTCATTGTTCCGTTTCCTTCTTCGGTATATTTTCCTCTTTATCATAATTCATTTGCCCGGCATCGTCAACATAACGCTTGTAAGCGCGGAACGCCTGTCGGATCATCACAAGACCCACAGGCCCCTTTATGATTCCCCACAATCCGAACAAGCGGATCCCGGCGTAAACCGCAATCAGAATGGCAATGGGATAGACCCCCTCCCGCTTTCCGATCAGCTTGGGCTCCAGAAATTCCCTTATCAGGGCGCTGATTCCATATGCCACAATACAAAAAAGCGCTTTCCAGTAATACCCCTGCGCCAGCTGCCAGATTGCAAGCGGTACCAGAACAATGCCCGTTCCGATGAACGGAAGTGCATCCAGAATCCCTGCCAGAACGCCGAAAAGAACACTCTTTGACACGCCTGCCAGACTTAGGATCGTCACACAGGTCGTGCCGATTGCCAACAAGATAATCACCTGCGCCTTAAGAAAGGTAGCCAGATAGCGGATCACCCGCAGCGCCACCTCCAAAACCACCCGGCTTTCCCTCCCGGCGCCCATGAATGCCAGAATGGCGTCATAGTCCTTTGCCAGCAGGACGGTGGCGATCATGGTCACCGCCAGCACCGCAATGACGGAAAGTAACTGCCTGATGTAGCTCCATGAGCCGCCGATCACCCCCGGCAGGATCTGCATCTGTAAATTTTCCACAAACAGATCCACCTGCCCCACAATGGTGTGCGTGAGCTCCGAAATATCCATTCCGATCAGGGTGCCCACATTGGTGCAGCAGTCCCCCACGATCACCGCAAAGCTTTGCTGCATGCCGTCGATTCCCTCCACCCAGACCGGAATTTTCTGCAACAGAAAAGAGCCTCCGAACCACACCAGCAGAATGAGAACCGCACACAGTAACAGCAGAATGGCGCTCGCCATATATTGTTTCTTAATTCTTGTTTTCCGTTGTATATCATCAAATGCAGGATAACACAGCGTGAGAAACATACCCGCGATCAGCATGGGAGTCACCAGCGGACTGATCCACCGCAGAAAAAAATAGACTGCCCCTGTAATCAGGAGCAGTACCAGATATGGATTCCATGTTTTTGCTTTTTTCTCCCGCATACCAATCCTCCCTCCCACAGACGGCATCCCCTTCGCGCCTATGTTGCGTTGTTGAAATTAGTATGCGGTTTTTCTTATTTTTCATGCGCTGAAAAAAGAGCAAACGCACCGTTTCGGGGCTGTACGGAATAGTTCAGGGTTTTCCCGGAAACAGGATCCGCAAAGGACAGTTTTACGGCGCAAAGCGCTGCATCCTTCACGCCCAGCTCTCTTGCAAACAGGACATCCTCCGGGCTGCCGTAGCGGGAATCCCCGAGAATGGGCAGACCCGCATGGGAAAGCTGCGCCCGGATCTGATGAAACCGCCCGGTCTCGATCATCACCCGAAGCAGGGACAGCTCTCTCCCGCCTTCCTGCCGCCGATCCTGTACGCTGTAATGCAGCACCGCCCTCTTGGCGTCGGGTCTTGCCGCCGGATCCACCACCTTGGCGCATGCCTGCTCCTTCACAAGATAATCCACAAGGGTGCCTTCCGTTTCGGGAGGTTGTCCACATACCACCGCCAGATATTCCTTACAGAAATCACCATTTTTCAACTGTGCGGTAAGTGCCGCAGCGCTTTTCGGCGTCTTTGCAAAGACAAGCACACCCTCCACCGGCTGATCCAGTCTGTGGATCACACCCAGATAGGGCGGTTTGCCCGCCGCCAGATAATTCTTCAATTCACTCACCACATCCGGTCTGCCGAGCTGTGCCGTCTGCACGGCAATGCCCGCAGGCTTGTGTACCACCAGCACTTCCTTATTTTCAAACAAAATTTCCGTTTTCATACTTTACCGATCCTTCCGGTTAAACTACAACACCGCCTGCACAAAATCCAGTGCAAAATGAAGTGCGGTGGGAATCAGAATATCCTTTCGCTTATATATGATAAAGCACATGACAAGATGGAACACAAAAGTAAAGATCAACTGGGGCATTGAATGACGTAATAGTATGGAATGCCGCGCTTATACACCCCCCATTGCCAGATAGCCGAATATGATTGCAATGAAATAAAGGATTGCAATGATTGCATAGGATTTATTCTTTTTCTGATACATAGGATACCTCTCTCTCCAACTCCGCTTTTATCAAATCCACGTAACTTTGTGCAGATGTTTGCAGCCTATCCATTGATATATACTCATTCAGCAAAATGCATTGCTCCGGTTCCTGCCGGAGCGCGCACAACAGCTCCTGCTGCAGGCTTGTAAAGGATTGGGCAAGGCCGGCTTCCCCGACCAGGTTTAGCATGGCGATACCATCTAAAAAAAGAGGTCTGAATAAAATGTTCAGTTTCGAGCGGAAAAATGCAACCGTTTCCTCTTTTCCGCACAGCTCGGTAATCTCTGCCAGATTTGCCTGCAGGACGGCAATGGATTCCTGCAGCTTGTCTGTAAAACTGACGCTTTTAGGAGAAACTTGCCGCAAAGTCGCAACAACCACCGTAGGATCGAGCTTCTGTTTCAATTCGTCCGCAGTTAATTGAATTTCATCGGGCGCCTCCTCAGACTCCCATTTATTGTTCAGAAAGACAAGACGATCTGCCCTCGTTCCGGTATACACCACGGCGTGCTTGCCTGTGTTTCCGGTTCTGATGCCGAGCATTGCCGTTTCTTGCGCCTTCAGATAGGCTGCAGCCTCATCGGCGGGCATCATTTTCTCCGACAATTCGTACCCGATGGGATTCAGATATAAATTGAACCACTTTGCCTCCTGAAGCATGGGACCCGACAAATAGATACCATTGCACCGGAAAAACAGATACGGGAGCTTCATCCCAATGGCTATGGAACGATCACTTGTATCAAGGCCATGTCGTTCCAGCATATTTGCAATCCCTGCATAGGAGCAGGAGGAATTAAATGTCATATATTTCATCAGAGTTGCCTCCACTTCCTCCAACAACGATTTACCTCTTTGGAAGATTTATCTTCATTATTACCGTGCCGCTACCCATTGTCAAGTCATGCCCTTTATTTCAGCTTTGCACCGCAAAACGCAAAAACACCCCGCCGCAGGGTTTTACTCCTGCAGCAGGGTTGTTGTATATACGAATTTAATATTCCAATATGTAGGTTGCTGTTTCCGTAATCTGGAAGCAAACCTGTCCGTTTGCATTGGAAGTGGTTTTGACAATACGGATCTTCTTGTTGTCAGTGTCCACTTTGTAGACCGTCACTTCACTTAATTTTGCAGGCACTGTGGTATGGAATACAACCGTTGCACCCAATTCCTGTTTGTAGGTGAAGTCGATGGTTCTTGCATGGTCTGTGATAGTGTCTTTATGTTCAAAGTTGGTTTCCTTGTAATCGGATAAATCATTCTTTGCGAGGAATGTTATCGCATCGCCATCACCAATAAATACATGCAATCCTCTCAGTGCCGATGAAGACACCTCTTTTACGGTTGCGTCAGGAATCGTTTTGTTGAAGCCGCTGGCATCCACATGCAGAAGATCCTGATTTGCACCGGATACACTTTGCTGTTTATCCTTCGTCTGCGTAGAAATGGCTTTTGTGATATCCTTCCAACCGGAAATCTGCTCTCCTGCAATATTCGTTGTTTTCAATGCAGGGGAAACGGACTCGGAAGAACTGTTACCGGAATCTCCCGTAACCGGTTCCGAAGTTGCAGGTGCGGGGGTTGGCGTTGCAGGTGCGGGGGTTGGCGTTACAGGCGCTACCGCACTTGGATCTTTGTAAACATAAATAACCTTCTCCTGCAAGCGCTCCTCTAACGTATCATTAGAGAGATAGAAGCTTGAATGCAGCTTACCGGAAGAATCTGCGCTGCTCTTAGAAGTCAGCCAGTAATTTACGCCATAGCTGTAAAAATATCCAAAAACGACCTGATACGCATCCTCCGGAAGCGAATCCGGGGTAAAGTACGTATTTATATAATTGGTTCCTGCGCTGTTGCCGATGACTGGCAAATTCGCGTATTCCAGATCGCTCATCGAAGTTGCCCTTACCCATTCTTCCTTCCCGGTCCACTGATACCAATGCGCATAAATGGTTGTCGGTGCATTGTAAATATAGCGCTGTTCCAAATATTTTGCAGATTCAGAAATAGCACCCGAGGTAGTAGACCACCCGGTAAAGAGATACCCAGCCTTTGTAGGCATAGGCAGACTTGTAAGCAATCCGCCCACTGTCTTGGCAGTAGTGCTGCCTGTGAAACTTCCTCCGCCAAGATCAAAAGTAACGGTATATTGCGGATGGTAATAGTATGTATAGGTGCCCGCAGCCGTATCTGTATCTATTTGATCGCTTGAAACCAAGTTAGCACCGTACAGACCGCTGCTTAAATACACATACTGATCTCCTTTTTTGCCTATTATGTAACGTTCTCCATACTGCAGGTTATTTTTACCATAAGCTTTTGCAAATGCATCGAGATAATCTGTCATACCATTAGCAAGCAGATCACTCACATCTGATAAATTTTCTTCCATGGTATCTTTATTCTTGCTCGTCACTGGAGTCCAGCCCAGTGGAGCCGCTTTCGCACTGATTGCCGGCATCATACTTACCACTATGGCAACGGCAAGTGCCAGACCCAGCATCTTTTTCAAAGATCTTGTTCTGTTCATAAGATTTTCCTCCTCGTTCTTCTGTACTTATGATCTTGACCTCAAGGAGGATTATACCATTTTTCCCAAAAGATATGCGGCGGACTGCACCAATCGACCCAAAAATGTAATGAATCGACCTGGCAGGTAAAAAAGCTTGCTTATTTATCGGTAATCGCTGCCTGTGGAATGGTTTTTACATGCTCCCATTGTTCTCTGGTCATAAAATTCGTATGTCCGATCCTGATTTCGTTCATCAGCGGCACAGGAACTTCATTACAGGTATGATGAAACACGAAGCCAAGCTTTTCCTGTACCCGTTTCGACTTCTGATTTCCGTCATAGTAACCGCACCAGACGGTTGTCATGTCAAGATCTTCAAAAGCCCTCCGGAGCAGTGCCTTCGCCGCTTCCGGCATATACCCTCTTCCCCAGAACGGCTTGCCCCGCCAATATCCCAGTTCACATTCATCATCCCGTTCCGTCATATCGGTGTGTCCGTTTAATTTCAGTTCCACAGCGCCGATTGCAATGCCCTTGCCTTTTTCGCATATCGCGTAGCACTCTGCGCCGTTGAATACATTTTTGATTACACTTTTGCTTTCTTCCTCCGATTTGTGGGGCGGCCATCCCGCAATCGGCCCGACTTCAGGATCCTTTGCATATGTAAACAGGCTCGCGGTATCCTCCTCTGTCCATCTCCTCAGAAGCAACCTTTCCGTTTCCAACATCTGAACACCTCCGTAAAATCCTATTGTACGGTAAATCCCGTCCACTCTATATGATTATATTCCATCATATCATCCGCTTTTTTCATTCCCAGTTTCTCATAAAACGGAACCGCATTTTCGTTTGCAATCAAATAGACCGCAATATCCTTCTCACCGCCCGCTATGGAATGCGCAGTTTTCATCAATGCAGTGCCGATCCCCTAATGCTCATAGTCTCTGTCTACGCCTAAATCCGTCCTCTTTAAAAAGTCGATGTATTCCGCTGCGGATACCCGCTCCTCTTTTATCTCTATGTCCTTACACATAAGCTCTCCCTCCTGCACAAATTTCAAGTTGCTAAATGGATATCCATCCACACACCATATTTATTAACGACGATTTCTCCCTCGGGTACAGATGGCTCTTTTCCCGCTCCTGTACCCATCGCCTTGGGACAGGGCATATGCAAAATCAAATTTACTTTTTTATGCCGATCAGCAACAGCCACCTATGGTCGAACATGATCTGCGAGTCTTTGATATAGGGTGAAAATCCTGTTTTGTCTCCTCCTGACAAATCCTTTTTCATCAGATCCACAATTTTCTTCCGGACATCAGCCGGAGTATCGGTCAGCTCCATCCAGCTTTCCAGATTGACCGGCACCAGCGTAGACTCTTCGCATTGCAGGGTGAAGTCTTTCTCAAACATTTTTTCAAATTCTTCCCTGCTGAGGATTCTGGTGTGTGACGGATCCCGCATTTTTTCGATTCGATCATCCATCTCTCTCAGCGGTTCCTCGGTCGCTTCCATATCCCAGACAACCAGTTTCCCTCCCTTTTTCAAAACCCTCTGCATTTCACAAAAGGGCTTCGACGGATCTACGAAATGATGCAGGGAAAGCCGGGTGATCACCAAATCAAATGTTTCCGCTTCGTAGGGCAGTTCCTCGGCGTTGCCCGTCTGAAAAGAAATGTTTTTTATCCCGCTTTCTTTTGCAAGTTTTTTGCCCTGCGCCAGCATTCCTTCGGTCAGATCAAGGCAGGTAATGTCCTTTACAAAAGGCGCCAGCGCCCTGCCGCAGATGCAGGTTCCGGCAGCTGCCTCCAATGCATGCTCCCCTCCGTCCGCTCCGATTCGCTCAATCAGATAATCTGTATACTCCGCCTTCGACATATGATATGCCGCAAATTTTTCAGCCTGTATCTTAAATGACTGCTTCACTGTATCAGCATGATTCATTAAAAATGTCTCCCTGTTCCGCACACTTTTTCTATATCAGAGTGCCGTTCCTTTCTTCGGAACATAAAATTGGCTCATATCCACATGTTCCACCTTAAGCAGCGCAATCTTTTTGTCGATTCCTCCCCCGTATCCTGTCAGATTGCCGTTTGTTCCAACCACACGATGGCAGGGAATGATAATGGAGATTTCGTTATGTCCCACTGCGCCGCCCACTGCCTGCGCGGACATGCGAGGAATATTTTTCATTTTAGCCATCTGTTTTGCAATCTCCCCATAGGTAGTCGTCTGACCGTATGGGATCTGTAACAGGATCTGCCACACCGCCTGCCTGAATGCTGAGCCCATGGGACGAAGCGGTGGGGTAAATTTCGGCTCTTTGCCGGAAAAATACACATCCAGCCACTCTTTTGTCTCCGTGAGGATTGGAGTTTCCTGTGAAATACACTCGCCGGAAAATGGGTTTGCAGCGTATTTCTGTCCCCCAAGCCACACTCCTCTGAGTCCGATCTCGTCAGCAGCCAGCATAATATCACCAAGAGCCGATTCGTATTTGCATGTGTATACCATATCTTTTCCGTCCTTTCAAATTCAATAATCACGTTCCGGCAGGAGGTATCCCCTGTCAGTGTAGCACACAAAAAGGACGCATAAAAGCGGAAATAATTTAAGAGTAAAAATGAAGTGGGGACTACAGATAAAAAAGAGGTTTTGCAATGATATTGGCAGCATGCAGAGAAAGCAATTCGCAGGTGGATCAGGCAGCAGGATTTGAAAATATAATGAAAAGGATGGGGGCAACAAACTCGAGTACAGAGATAGCAAAACGAAAAACGAGTGTGTGAAGAAAACTCTGTAAATACGTAGATCTTCTATGATAATGAATGGCG
>ERZ779737.780-NODE-780-length-28037-cov-3.369523_pt1 | contig 28037 bp, 22 predicted proteins | sample MGYA00511889_ERZ779737 | MGnify/ENA primary metagenome ERZ779737 (study PRJEB29588, sample SAMEA2163575) | human gut metagenome | biome: human gut; feature: human-associated habitat; material: faeces | place: Denmark | collected 2008/2010 ... | reverse complement strand
CACTTCCATATCTTATGTATTAATTATAACAAAGATATTATATGAATGCAAGGGATATTTATTAAAAAAACGAATGTAGTATTTTTAATCATTAAAATATTGTTTATACCATACTAGAAAAGTATAAATCGTCCATATTTTTCTGCTGTTATCTCTTTTTTCATTTTTATGATCATCTAAAAGTTTAATTAAATACTTCGTATTAAAAAATTCACTACCTTCTAAGAAAGTATTCTTAACTAAATTATAAGTATCTTCTTCTCTTAACCACACTCTAATTGGTACTGGAAAACCTAATTTTTTCTTATTAGCCACTTTCTTGTCTAAAACTTCTTTAGCCACTTCTCTAAATGCATATTTAGTAACTTTTTCATTAACTTTATATTTGGTTGGTAAATGTCTTGCATAATCAACTAATACCCTATCTAAATAAGGAACTCTTACCTCCAAAGAATTAGCCATAGACATTTTATCTGCTTTTAAAAGAATATCTCCAACTAACCAAAAGTTAAAATCTATATATTGCATTTTCATCACATCATCATAATTCTTACAATGTTTATAATATGGTTTAGTTAAATCTGTATACTTCTTATTAGACTTATAATTTAAAACCTTATCTATTTCATAAGTATCAAAAATAAAAGCATTACCTATATATCTATCTTCTATTTTCTTACCTCTTCTAATCAAGAAATTAAAACCACTATGATTTCTAAAAGGAGTAGCTAAAACACCAATAAATTTTCTAATTGGAAAAGGTATTTTATAATACCAAGAAACAGTAAAAGGCTCTTGATAAATATTATATCCCCCAAATATTTCATCAGCTCCCTCACCAGACAAACAAACCTTCACATGCTTAGAAGCAATCTCTGCTACAAAATATAAAGCAATCGCCGAAGGATCTGCTAAAGGTTCATCCATATAATACTGAATCATTGGAAACTTCTCAAAATATTCACTTTTACTAATTTTCTTACTAATATTTTTTACCTTAATCTTTTTTGATAAATCCTTAGCATAGTCAATTTCACTATAATTATTATTATCCCATCCAACTGTAAATGTTTTATTAACAGAAGAAATAGTAGCAATTAAAGAAGAATCAACCCCACTAGATAAAAAGCTACCAACTTCTACATCACTTACCTTATGAGCTTCCACACTATCATTGAGTAAATCTCTAATACCATCTTTAAAATCATCAAAGCTTCTATCCTCATAAGGTTCTAATTCTAAATTATAATATTTTTCTAATTTAAATTTACCATCCTTATATTTAAAATAACATCCTGGTTTTAACTTATAAACATTTTTAAAAAAACTATTCTCTAAAGCACTATACTGAAAAGATAAGTATAATGGCAACATTTCTTTATTAAATTCTTTCTTGAAATTAGGATTACCCAAAAAGCTCTTAATTTCAGAACCAAACATAAATACTTCATCATCAATATAATAATAGAAAGGTTTTATTCCGAAGAAATCCCTAGCCCCAAACAATTCTTTCGTTTTAATATCATATATAACAAACGAAAACATTCCTCTAAGTTTATTAAGAATTTTTTCACCATATTCCTCATATCCATGTAATATTACTTCTGTATCAGTTTTAGTAGTAAATTTATGACCTTTAGCTAATAAATCATCTTTTATTATTTGATAATTATAAATTTCTCCATTAAAAATAATTACTTTGTCTTTCTCTTCATTAAATATTGGTTGTGATCCAGTTCCCAAATCAATAATAGAAAGTCTCCTAAAACCAAGAGCAATATTATCATCTACATAATACCCATCTGAATCAGGACCTCTATGAATAATTAAATCTGCCATATCTTTAATAATTTTTTTCTTATCTTTACTCTTATCGATAAATCCTACTATTCCACACATAATAACACATCCATTCTAAAAATAGTATACCATAAATAAAAGAATATATAAAAAAAGAAATAGTAATTTAACTATTCCTTTACATTAATAACTAACTCCACCCCATTCAACAACCGTAAATCCATTTCTTTCAAATGTTGATAACTTTTGTTCTTTTATCCTTACATAGCCATCAACTTTCTTTAAATGCATAGCCATTCTAAGAATTGAATCTGGCTTAGGTGATATATTTATCTTACTATAATAATCTCTTTCATCGGTTAATTCAAAATAAACTAAATTATGCTTATTTTTTTCCATAATAGGAAGCCAATACATAATAAATTCATTACTTTCTCTTTCATTTAAACCAATTATAGCTAATTTTTCTTCTAAAAAGTCAATCGCCTTATCCCCTTCAACATAAAAGCCATAATTAAATTCAACCGTATGATTTCTAACCTCCTCATAATAAAGACCATAATAATATTTACCACTATCATCATATAAAGAACCATTAGGAGTAGCTAACACTTCCCAAGAAGTAGTATACTTAGGATAAGTAGTAGTGAGCAAAGATGGTTTATCAAAAGTTATCTTAACATTAGTCTTTTCCTTTGGATATAAATATATAATTGGTTTAGCATAACCACTACAGTCCCCTAATTCCAATAAAGTAACTTGATCAGAACTAAAATCATAATAATATTCGACACACTTATTATCATTTGACCCCTCTAATATTATATAAGCCTTTTTACTAATTTCATTATCCTCATAACCCGCCATTAAAACATTATCCCCATCTTTGTATTCTGCCATATTAGCAACTAATTCACCTTCATTATTTACAAGAATTACTGAACTTCCATTTTTTACAATACCGTATCCCTCATTATCTTTAGTATAAAAATAAATTTCATCATAGCTACCTCCACCTAATAATTTCTTTCCACTCAAATTATAGGCAGTTATTTTATTCTTATTTACAGTATACAAAAATAAATCTTCATCATTATTGCCAAATCTTACACAATCATTCTCATCATCTACTATTACTTTATGTATTTTAGTATCTATAACCCCTACTTTACCATTAGTAACAAATTTAATCATATCATTATGAACATACAAAGAAGCATCATCATCTCTACTCTCACAATTCCAATCAATAGTTTCTAATTTTTCATATTGTAAAGGAACTGTTATACCACCCTCCGAAATATTATAAACACCATATAAATTATTAGTAGACTTAAGTAAAAATCCATATAACATTGAAGAAGAATCAGTAGAATATTTTATTTCCAAAGCTTCATTAATTTTTAAATCTCCCAATAATTTCTTTTCTTTTCTATAATCATATATATATGAATAATCACCATCTTTTAAAATCACATAAGTATCATTTACAAGCAAACCATCACAATTATCATATTCACACTTAATTTTATATATAGGCTCTAATTCTCCATCAAAACTATACTTATTTCCATCATCGCCTACTTCTTCATAAATACTAATATATTTATCATTAACAGCATCATTGACATCATTATCTTGATTATTATTATTATTATCACTATGTGACTCATCATTATCGTCTTTGTTAAATATTAAAAAATACCAAAGAAGAAACAAAATCAAAATTAAAAGTACAACCCCTAAAACTATAAATAACACTTTTTTATTAAATTTCTTTTTTACACTTTCTGTAGTCTTATTATCTTCTAAAGAATTTAAACCAGGATTTATCTCCTCAACTACAAATTCCTTTGTTAAAAGAATGTTATCTTCATTATTAATTTCATTATCTTTACTTTCCATAATATACATACCTACCTTAATAAAATTATACTATAACAATTATTTCTTTACAATAAAAAAATTCTAAATTACTTTAGAATCCTTATTTTTTCAATCACTTCTACTATTTTTGAAAAACAATAGAAAATCTAATTCACTATAGATGGTACAACTAACTCATTAATTACTTTAATCGCGTTAATTGTATCTTCAAAAGTTATATCTTTAGCATACTCATAATTAGATACATAACTATTCCATAAAGATTTTAATCTATCATCTTCTTGAATCATTTCAATATAACTATTAGCATCTTCTATATAATTTTCTGTATCCCTTTTCTTTGATGTATTAATAATCGCTTTTCTTAAAATATCCTTATTAATTTCGTTCCATTTTAAATTAACAAACATATATAAATCATAATAATCTTTCATTCTAGTATTATCTATATTTCTAAATATAATTGTTTCAAATTTCTCAGCAATAATAGTTTCATAATTATAGGTCATTATGTTGATTGCTTCATCATCAAATAAAGTATAATACTTAAATTCAACTTCTTTATAAGTAATAACATCACCAGTTGTTATATCGATCAATAAATTAGTTTTTAACCCATCAAATTCTGCTTTTAAATTAACATTAAAACCTGAATATTCATCTTCTAATCTAATATCTTTTATATTTTCTATTTTTAATTTAACATTATCAGCTAAATCAATACTAATAATTTTATTAATTACATTTTCTATAGTTTGCATATTTAATGGTAATCCTTTAATAGTAGTATCTAAATCCATTGTACTTCTTAAATTAACACCAAATATACTAGATAGAAGTAATCCACCCTTAATTATGAATTTATCTTTATACTCTGAGACAGATATCCTTTTTAATAAAGCTTCAAACATAAAAGTTTGAATAATATATTTATTAGAAATATTAGTTTTAGCAGCTAATTTAGATATTTTCGCTTTTAATGAATCTCTATTTTAATCACTTAAGTACCTCAAATGTATCTCTAACCTTACTATAGATATTCATTTTTTTTGCATATTCATACAGTTTTAAAGTATTTTTATTTTTACTATAAAAATATTCTCTAATAGCCTTACCAAATATTTCAGCATCGATCTTTTTCCTATTTTTGATAATATCACAAATAGTTTTATCTAAATCATAAACTCTAATAGTAGAGCCTGTCCCTAATTTATAATCGATAACACCCAAATTTAATAAATCTTTTTTAGTATAAAATAGATTTACATTATTGTTTTTTTGTAATGAACCATTATAGCCACTATTAATAGTAATATCATATTTAAGTGGAATTCTATCTGAAAATCCATGTAAATATAAAGCGGTCATATTAGAATAAATAGCGTTTTTACTTTTACTTTGTAACACTACAAAATCATCTGGCACTTCATTCTTCCTAACATATACTCCTCGACTAACCCTTTCTATTTTGTTTTCCTTAATAAGCTTAGTTAAATAAAATCTAGGAATATCATTATCATTAACAGCTTTAGTAGTTAAATATCCATTTTTAAACAGTTTTAAAATTCTATCTTCGTATTTCACACAATCATTTTCCTTTCACGATTAAATTATATCATATTTAATCGCATTTGAAAATATATTTTATCCTAATGTTTTAGAATCTTTTTTACCTTTTTATATATTTCGTCACTAATATCTTGTTTTGTTCTAATAGATCCATCTTTTACACAATCTATCCTAATAAAATTATATCTACTTTCCATTTCTAAATAAGTTTTAATAGAATTAACTTGATTTTCGTAAGAAATCTCATGTTGATCTAATTTTTCGCTTCTTCCTTCTTTTAATTTAAGACCATATTCATAAGGCATATATAAAAATATAGCTATATCTGGTCTAGGTAATTCTAATATTCCAAACTCAAATTCCTCTAATTTATCAATCATTTTATTTCTAGCATCGACATCATCTAATTTACCAGCTTGATGAGCCATATTAGAATATACATATCTATCCAATATTAAATGTCCATTATTTAATTTTTCCTTTATTAACGGTAAATTATATCTTCTATCCGCCCCAAAATAACACATTGCCACATATGGATCAACTAAAGCTGCTCCTTCAGCAAACCATCCATCACAGATATATTCCTTACCAAGATAAGGTCCTCCCACAATCTTACCAGTAGGAGATTCATAGTTAGGAAAAGACATAGAATCTATCTTTATTCCATCATTTTTTAAATTTTCTAACAAAAGTTTTGTTTGAGTTTCTTTCCCAGAACAATCAGTTCCTTCAATAACAATAATCTTATTCATATTAGTATTTTCCCTTAGTTAATCTTTTTTGTTTTTCTGTAGGTAAAACCCTATTTCCACAACTCATTTTTCCTTCAGGACACTTTGAAAAAGTACAAGGAGCACCTGCTTTAGCAAAAATATTTGGACAAATATCAAGCACTAAATCCAACATTTTTGAAGCTACAATTCTAATTTCCCATTGAGCTCTATTGCATAATCTTTCTTCAAAAAAATGCAACAAACTTCTAGCATTCATAGTAACTATAATCTTTGTCTCACAAGCATTAGGTAACGCAAATCTTGCATCCTCTAAAGCTTTTTTCAAAGCAGCTTTTTCATTAAGACCGTCTTTTATATAGTCATTACATAAAGCATCAGTAATTTCCTTATATTTACAAAAATCACTATCCATAGATTCAATATATAGTTCCCTTGCCTTATCATTGTTATAAATAGCCTCTGGAATAATATATTGAAAAGTATCTTTTAAATCAACATATCTTTGACTTTGTTGGGAATAACTAGCAATTCTATGTCTGACTAATTGATGGCTACAAGTTCTACTAATACCTTCTATTGCAAAAGTAAAACTAATATGTTCTATAGGACTCATATGTCCCATAGAAGCAAGCATATTAACAAACCTACATACTTCCTCATCGCCCATTTTAGACGCAATAGAAGAAACACCAGCTTTAGAATAACAAAGCTTACCTGCAGCAGCCACTATACTCTCTGGATTATCAGAAATTAAAGATTTTGTATAGCCAAGCAAAAAAACCTTTGGTTCTATTCTTTCCATAAACATCACACTCCTACATTAAGAATAACATCATAACAAAACTTTGTAAATATTAAATACATCATTTTGACACAACTTAATGATCCAACTTTCTAGATAACAAATACCCCAAAAATAAGAAAATAAAACCATAAACTAAATCCGTAATATTATAATCTAAATTAAAAGCCATATTAATTAAAAATAACAAAGACATTATACATATTCCAATAATAAACGCATATGTTTTCTCTTCGTAGTTTTTAAACAAATAATTAATTAATTTAGCAAATATTAAAAATCCAATTAACATACCAAAAGAAAACGGGATAAGTACCATAATATTTTCATATAGTAAAGAAAAATTAGTTATACTACCTAAAGTTACCATAATAACTTCATATACTCCCATAAAAATAAGTAAAGCCGTTCCACTAATACCAGGAAATATTGATGCAAATGCATCTGCCAAACCAGCTAAAAATAAAATAAAAAAATTAATATATTTATTGCCTCCTAAAATATTATTAGAAAAACTTCCCATCATCATAAATAAAAAGGTAAATAGTATTCCTAAAAAAATTAAAAAATAATTTATACCTTTCCTATTTATCTTTTTACTAAGTGGCCATATAGAAGAAGACATAAGACCAATAAAAAAAAGTAATGTAACAAATTCATATTTATTCAAAAAATATAAGATTATTTTACTTCCAAACAAAATAGCCACCAAAACACCCAACCCAGTATATAACAAAAAATAAAAATTACCCTTTTTATCATTAAAAAAATTAGTAATCGCATCTATTGCCTTATCATAAAGACCAAACAAAATAGCCAAAACAGCACCGCTTACTCCAGGAATAATTTTAGCAAATCCAATAAAAAAACCTTTTATTACTAACTTTATACTATTCATATTAATCACCTATGAAATTATATGTTTAAAAAAACAAAAATTAGTTACTTAACAACTAATTTCTTAACTTTTTTATAACTTTCTAAATCGATATCTTTCTCACCGTATAATATAGGCTCATACTCCAAATATTGTACTTCACCCTCTTTACTAACATACATATCAATAAGTAACCCACCAATCTGATTAGGTAATTCACACCTATCAATAAATATTGAACCTGATAAAAAACAAGGTACCATAAATCCCACCATATTTCTATCCAACATCCTGTAATATCTATGAAAATGTCCTTGAAAAACTGCTTTGGGATTATCCTTAGTATCCAACTTCTCGATAGATTTTTGTATTCTAGTAGAAGTTACATCAGTAGCCCCTTTATCCGGATGCATAAGTTTAATAGGGATATTTTTATTTTTACCAATATAAACAGTCGCTTTATCCATTCCTAAATAATGAATATCATCTCTTCCTCTTGCAATAGCTTTACAAATATCCGCTCCAATTTCTCTAAAAAATGTAAAATCATGATTTCCAGAAATCAAAGAATAATTAACTCCTTTTAACTCTGGCCACATATAAATAACATAATCTAATACTTCATCATATCCTCTTATAAAACATTCATATTGATGTTCTTCTCTCTTAGAAACATAATATCCATCAGTAATATCCCCCGTATGATAAAAGTTATAATATCCTCTCTCATAAGCTTCCAATATAAATTTATTAAGAAGTTGCAACTGTTGTCTTTTATGCCCTAAATGAGTATCTCCAATAACACCATAACTTATCTTTTCTAAATCGCCCAAATTCTCTTTAATATTCTTAGACTTACGATAAACTATCTTCTTATAAATATACACATCATCATCTTTATTATACAAACTAATATTATATCCCTCTAGTTGCAACGCCTCTATTATCCCATATAACGAAACTTCATCGATACCTATCTTAACAGCAACCTCACTAACCTTATCATTATTGCTGATTTTTCTAAAAATATCTCTTAATTCACTACTTCCCATTTAACTTCACCCCTTTTTCAAAACTAATTGTTTTGCCTTCTTATAATCATCTTCGAAAGTTTCATAATAAGGTAATTCACCTCTAACAATTCTATCAATATTATAACTATTATCTCTTTTGATAGTAACAATAGAAGCACCTACGGTATTATGTTTATATTTTTTATTTTTAGCTATCTCTGGAGCCGTACCAACCAATCCAGGTATTTGAAAAACAACCATATTTCTTCTTACAAATTCATCACTAACTAAAGAATGACCTTGAAATATAATATTCGCCTTATCCTCACTACGCATAGCCCTTACATACTGATCAGATTTATAAGATATTTGATAAGTTCCAGCACCTTCTTGATGATAAAGTCTAATTTTAATACCTCCTCTACCTTTAGAAGGTTTAATAATAACATCCCGTCTATTAGGTCCCAAATAAATCATATCATCTCTCAAAGAACTAATTGTATTACCAATATCCATTCCTCTTTCCTTTAAATGCCTATGATCGTGTTCACCAGTTATAAAATAAGTAGGCATATCTTCTACATATGGGTAACAATTGACAACCACTTCACTTTGCGCATGAAAACCATGTGCAAAAATTGAACTTCTTCCCTCTTCATCATCTTTAGGATATCTTCCAGCAGAAATATCTCCCAAATGAAAGGCCATATCACATCCCATATTATACGCCCACTTATAAACATCTGAAACAATAGATGGTTGTGAAAAAATAGAACCATACCATGTATCAGACAAAACCAATATTTTTAATTCCCTACTATCATTTGTAATTACATACGGATATCTACTACCCAACTTTCCATCACCAAAGCTAGTAACTATAATATCATCTTTTGTTTTTTCCTTATAAATATTTACCCCTTTTTGCTTAAGCAAACTAATCATTCCCAAAATAGTAATATCATCAGTACCAAATTCACTAGCTAAATCAGAAACACACCTATCTACATTTAAAATATTCATTGCAAGTTCATCTAAAATCATATCAGTAACTATAAATTTCTCTTTTTTCATAAACACTCCTTATAAAATAATAGAAAATAATATTATTACTTACTCACTCTATTTAATATCAGTATAACAAATCATTAAGTAAAATACAACCAAGTTTACAAAAAAGAAAACATTTCTTAACGTTTTCTATATCTAATAAATTTATATATTTCCATAACTATTAAAACAATCAATGAATATAAAAATAGCTTAATAATCTCTATTATCGGGATACTATTTGTTTGTAAAAAAGTAGCTAATACTGGAACTTCCATCATAATAATTTGTAAAACAATTGCTCCCACTATACTAAAAATAATAAATGGATTTTTCTTAATTGACACTTTAAACACCGACAACTTCTCACTTCTACAATTAAGAACATGAATATTTTGCATAAATACCATTAACATCAAAATATATCCTCTAACAGTCTCAATATCCATTCCACTATTCAAAAGTTTAACAAAAACAATAAATACAACTATACCTATTAAAAAGCCCGAAATCATAACCTCTGTAAATAGTTCTTTATTAAATAGTGATTCTTTAGTTGATCTAGGCATCTCTTCAGTAATGCCATCTTCTGCTTTTTCAAAAGAAAGTGCTAAATCTTGAAGACCATCAGTAACAATATTTAGCCATAATAGTTGAATAGCTACCAAAGGCATAGGTTTGTTAAAAACAATTGATAAAATGAAAAATAAAACCTCTGCTACTCCACAAGAAAGTAACATATAACTAATTTTTCTAATATTACTATATGCCCCTCTTCCTTCTTTAATTCCTGCAACAATAGATTTAAAACTATCATCGACAATTATCATAGAAGCAGTCTCTTTAGCAACATCGGTTCCACTGCCCATAGCAATACCAATATTAGCACTCTTTAAAGCAGGCGCATCATTAACGCCATCACCGGTCACCGCTACAAATTCCCCTTGTCTTTTATAAGACTCAACAATCTCAAACTTATCAAGTGGAGTAACTCTAGTAAATATTCTTTTTTCACGCACAAATTGATCAAAATAATCATATCCCTTTGCAAGTGCCACCGCCACATCATCAGAAGTGGCCACCTCATCATAACAAGAAGCTATTCCAATTTCCTTTGCAATAGAATAAGCAGTAAGAGGATGATCACCAGTAATCATAACGACCTTAATACCAGCCCTACTACATTCTAAAACAGAATCCTTTATATCATCCCTTATCGGATCAATAAACGCTACCATTCCTACGAACGTTAAATTATTAATCTCTTTTTCAGAATATGAAGAAGCTTCAACACCCCCATCCGCTAAAGCAATAACACGATATCCTAAATTAGCCAAATCTTCATTTTGTTTTATTAACTTATCGACATCTAACTTCTTAACCTCACCATTTACTAACATCGAATTACAAAAAGTTAGTACTTTTTCCAAAGATCCCTTAACCGTAACGCGATCATTATAAAATATTGCTGAATATTTATTTTCTGATTCATAAGGAATTTTACCACAAACTTTTATATCCTTAATATCAACATTAGCTTTCATTCCTAACGCTAAAAAAGCTACATCGATAGAATCTCCCATTACAGTAAATTTATCTTTTTCGCATTTTAAAGAAGCTTCATTATTAATCACACCTAGTTTAGCAATATCATAAGCATAATTAAGATTATCACCAGTTATTTCACCAATATCATTATATCCAATCCCACTTATATCGTACTCGCTTCCATCAGGTAATAATATTTTTTTAGCAGTTTGCTCATTTACTGTAAGCGTTCCTGTTTTATCGCTAGCAATTACTGTACAGCTACCAAGACTCTCAACAGAATTTAATTTTTTAACTATTACATTTTTCTTTACCATCCTACTAGATGCAATAGTAAGAGCCATAGTCAAAGCTAAAGGAAGTCCCTCTGGCATCGCCGATACTGATAAAGCGATTACCGAAAGAAAAATATCATAACTATTAACCCCTTTACTAAATAATAAAACGGCAATAATAATACCAACCACAATTATAAGCAAACTAATTTGCTTAGAAAATTTATTCATTCTAATAGTAAGAGGAGATTTAGCCTCCTTAGTATTAGAAACTTTATCCACAATTTTTCCAATTTCCGTATTAACGCCAGTTTCCACAACTACAGCAATACCCCTTCCAGTAATAACAGAAGTACCAGCATAAAGCATATTAGACCTATTAGCAAGTAAAACATCCTTATCCAAAATGGTTGAAACTTTATTAACATTAACACTCTCACCAGTTAAAGTAGACTCATCCACAGTTAAATTTTTAGCTTCAATCACTCTCATATCAGCACTAATTTTACAACCAGGACTAACAAATACAATATCTCCCTTAACCAATAATGACGAATCAATAGCTTTTTCACTATTATTTCTTAAAACATTTACATTAACCTTAATCAAATTAGAAAGAGCTAAAGCCTCCTTAGAAGCTTTCCTTTCTTGGAATGTCCCCATCAATAAGTCAACCAAAATAATAAATATTATTGCCAAAGCATCAATTACTTCGCCTATAATAAAAGAAAATATTACAGCTACAACCAAAAGTAACACAATCGGATCTAAAAACTGCCTAAACATAATTTTTAAAAAACCATCACCCGCTTTTTTGGGCAAAATATTTTTTCCATATTTATTTAATCTAACAGTAGCTTCTTCATCACTAAGACCATTTATGCTACTATCTACATTTTTTAAAACATCATCACTATCTAGATTATGCCAATTATAGTTCATAAGACACCTCACTTATCATAACAACATTATATCATATAAGCAGAAAAAAACAAGGACTTATGCCTTGTTCAAAATTTATAAATTATGCACCACTTTCAGTAGTAATTTGTAAACTATAGATAATATTTCCTCCAGATGCTGTATTCTCACAGTCAACATCTTGACCTTCAACCCACATATAAATTCTCATCTTAGTAATACCAGCTTTTAAAGAAAATATAGCTTTAGTTCCAGTCCAACCAAATACAGTACTATATGTTGGAGTAACATCCTTAAATAAGGTTGAATAATCAGTTTGAGTAGCTTTACCAAGTAATACATTAGTAGCCCTAGGAACTTCTGCAATAACACCAGAATAAGGAATTAAATCTCCACCAGCTTCAGTAGTAGTAATACCATAAACATCATTAGCGTTAGATACACCAGAAGCAGTATGAATATCATAGTTTGGTTCCCAAGAGTAAACATTAGAAGCTACTCCAGCATTCAAGCCTTGAATAGTTGTTAAAGAAGACCCACTTGCCGTATTACCAAGTTCAACAAAAGCTATACGAGAAGCATTTTTAATACCAGTATCAGCACCAGTTGCAGTAACACCAGAACCTTCAGCAGCCAAATAAACTTGAGTTAACGCATCAACCCTGAAGAATAAATCAAAAGCTACATATTTACCAGTCGTTCCATGAGTATCAGTTTCTTTAGTTGCAGTCAAAATATATTGACCTTCAGTACTAGGAGTCCATATACCACCAGCTGCAGTACAAGTAGATTCGGTTGGATATGTATCTCCTAATGAACAGCTACCAGTGAACTCAGAACTTTCTATAGTTCCATAAAACATTTCCATTCTACCATTAGAATCAACATTGAATCCAGTAGATACTGGTTCAATTGTATTTGCCGTATCAGGGATTTGATTAACTGCAGCAGGATAAGTAGCTTGTGCTCCAGTTAAATCAGATAGTTGAATAATTGATTTCCAATTAGTACCATCAGCAGATATTTGAATACCATTTTTTGAAGCAACATTTACTTGAACATCGCTTACAGATACCGTTTTATTTGAAGTAAACCATGCATAAGTTGTTGTAGTTAACATTATACCGGTCATAACTAATATCAATAATAGTAAAAATAACTTTCTGCCTCTTCTTTTTCTTCTACGAGCAATTATAATCGCTGCTTTTTTCTTACGTTCTTTTTCTTCCTCTTCATTAATTTCAAATTTTCTTAAATCATTATTTTCCATGCCATACTCCTTATCTATTCCAACCAAAGTAGAAAGACACCCCTCGCTACTATCATATATACAGATTATAGCACAGTAATTTTTAATTTGCAATAGGAATTTATCATTTTATGTCATTTTTTGTCGTATCACTCGCCACTCAATATTTGCTTAGAATCTATAGTAATTTCAATAACATCAGCAATATCTTGATAGTTAAAATCCATAAATTCCTTAGGAAAATTAACTACCAGTGTGTAATAATTAACCTCATCATATAAATAACTAAAAAATTCTCTATTGGTAGTAATATATCTAAAATAAGTTCCATCATCATCAGCCATCACATCATCGCTTACCTTAATACTAACATCACTATCATTTTTATATAATTCATAAGTAAGTGGTAAATTAGTAGTCGTTCTAATAGAAAGATTATACTCTAATCTTGTTTCCAATCTTTTACCATCTTTATTATTAGCAACCGAAAAAGTATAAACATAAGGCTCATCTCTAGGCACAATCGTAGGTAATGCAATAGTCTGATATTGATAATCAGTAGCAACAACATAAAAAGCCGTCTCAACCTCTGCTACTCCACTCATATCAGACTCATATTTAGAAAAAGTCTTAGGAATAACACATATCAGTAGCACCAAAACCATTGTAAGAATTACCAATTTCTCAATTCTATTTTTTTTTCTAACCATTTACATCACGACCCCTTTTAGAAAAATAAATACTAAACAACATAAAAGTAATAAGTATAGAAATAAAAACCTTAGGAGTCATAATTACTTTCTGCCAAACCCCAACATTTCTAATAATTTTAACAACTCTACCAACAACCATATCATATTTAACAGGGTTATCCACATTATTATTACTATCCCCTTTAGTAACCACATAATTATCTTCTTTTTTTAAAACCCGATGCGTAATAAAATCATCACTCACCCTATAGGTTATAATATCATCTTCCTTAAAATCATCATTAATTTTAACAATAATTACATCACCAATATCAATAGTGCCCGTCATACTACCAGATGCAACTTCAAAAAAAGTATAACCAAAAAAGTTAGTGTAATTTTTCTTTAATATTCTTAATGAAACAAAATTATAAACAGCAAAAAAAACAGCGAGTAACACTATAAACATTAAAATATAAAAAACAACATTTAAAATTTTATCTTTATATTTAAACATTTATATTACCTCACCATCTATTCAACATAAACAGGTAATTCCTCTCCTAAATACTGTGTCAATTTAACGTTAACCGGAATAGAAATCACCTTATCTGCTACCATCCCCCAAGAACTATCAACTTCATTATTAGCTTCATCATTCTGCCAAGAAATAGATACTCTAACAGTATTAACAGTAGAACTATCCATATCAGCAAGTGTAATTACCCCACTATAAGTATCTTTATCAGTAAGTACTAATGTATTACCACCAAGCTCTGTAATAGAACTAATAACCAACCCCGGTATACTTAAACTAGAAAAATCAAATTCAATATCATATCGCAAAGAAACCTCAACCTCTTCTGCATCAATAACAATATCAAAATAACCATCAACTAAAGGAGCTATCTTATTCTCAATTACGTATTCATTTTCATAATATGCAATTGAATCAACAACAAATTCCTCAGTTTTAGCCTCACTACCATTTACCTTAATCACAAATTTAGCAATATCACTACTAACATCATAATTCTTATTACTCTCAAACAAAGCATAAGTATCCATAGTTAAATATATAGTAAAAAAAAGCATTAATAAAGAAATTAATAATAAAACTCTTTTCATATTATTCATCTTCTAAAGGCTTTTTTACTTCCATAATAAAAGCATATATTTCATAAATAAATATTAGTAATATTGGGAATACAACTATAAATAAATAACCCCATCTAGATTCCAAAATTGCTAAAATACCACCTAAGCCACCATAAACATTACTAGTAGCAGCCTTACCAATAAAAAACTCACTAGATATTGAATGATTTCCCTCAACAACAAAAGTACTTTCGGTATCGGTAACTTTTTCTACATCTATTACCTTACCAACATTTACTACTACTTGATTTCTATAATTATCATAGAAAAATATTTCATCGCCCCTTTTTACCTCATCTAACTTATTCCTATTTACAATAACCAAATCATTTTCCTTATATTTAGGTTCAAGTTCATCATCTCTAATAATGATAAAAGATTTATCCCCAATTTCAGTTATATTATAATCATTATAATTTAAAAGACATACTGTTAAAAAAACTACCACAAATAAATAAGGAACAAAAAATACATACGACAACACTTTCAAAAAATTTTTCAATTTTACCACCATATAAAGTATACCATAATTTTAATTGTTATGCAATTATTTTACAGTATCCTTAACTCCTTTCTCTAAAATATCCATAGATTCTAAAATAAAGACAATATCAGATAAAGAAAGTAAACTATTATTAATACAGTTATACACTAACACATTATCAATAGTATTAATAAATCCCATGATGGAACCATCCTCTAAATTACTATCAGTAACCTTAATATTAATTAAATTATACTTATCCCTAATTATAGAAATCAAATCACCATCAAAAAGTAATGTAGTATTATTAATAATATTACTATAAGGACTAACCAAAAATTTAAATAATGAATTTTTAATACTTTCTATTTCCATATCACTAACACTATCATTATTAGATTTAATTACCTTAACCAGATAATTATAATCAGAATAAACAAGCAATAAAACATCAAATATCGTAGAACTATCATTTAAATCATTATATATTTTTTCCTTAAATATATTTTCATCAAGCAAATAATACAAATCATTAATCTCTCTCATCAAACTATTAACAGCCACACTAACTTGATTAATCTTATTTTCTTTCTTATTATTATTCCAAAGTTTAAATAATTTTTTATTATATTTAGAAAGCAATTTTTCCTTCTTAGCAATATCTTTCTTTACACTCTTTGTACAATCTTTAAAACTAGCTCTTTGTTCATATAACGTTTTAATAGAAGAAACTAAATATTTAAAATCTAAGTAATTTTTATATTCTTTTAATGTATAAGATAATTTCAAAATATCAGAGTATACATCATCATCTTTAACAAGAACCAATTCATCTAATATTTTCTCTATTTTATTATCTTGATAATCCTTAATATTTAATTCCTTATTAACAAACCTAGAAAGTAACAAAGCAATATCAGACCTTACCTTATCGTCATAACGCTTAACCAAATCATAATATTGATCTATATCAAGTTCACTTTGATTTCTTAAATTAGTATAGTATTTTTCAAAACATTTAATATTTTTATAATATAAAGAAACAAAACAAAGTTTTAAATGAATGATAATATCCGGACATTTCCAATATACTTTTTCAAAACAATCAGCTAATATATCACTATTTGAGCCACAATCATTTACTTCTTCCAAATAAACACTCATATATTCATAAGCAAAAATACTATATCTAAAATCTTCTAATTTGACAGTAATTCCCACTTTTTTAAAACAATCTAATATTTTCAAAATACACAAATTAACATCAGCTAAATTAAGCTTATTAAAAAAACTAAGATTATAAAGCAAAACATCTAAAGAAGCCTTAGCAGAAGGCGTTTTTAAATCATTATACAAATACATTTTCTCTTCTATTTGCTCTATTTCTTTTTTTAATGTATCTATTTCCTTATCAACAGATACATTACTTAACCTCTTATTTCTCGAAAAAATTTCTTGATATACCTCTTCACGTAACGCAGTATACAATTTAATAAATTCTTCCAACTTCTTTATATAAATTTTAGTATTTTTAACATTATTCCTAGGTAAAACAGACAATACTTCCTTATCAGCAGCCACTTTAGTTTGTAAAAGCTCATTCATTTTGAGAAATTTCCTTCCTAGCATCATCTAATGACTTTTCCAAAAAAGCAACAAAATCATCTAAAGTTTTATACACTGCTAATAATTCACTATGTTCTAATTCTTTTAAATTTCCATTCACTTCATCCATCTTACCACTTCCCATTATAATTATAACCAACTTTGTAAAAAAAGTCTACAAAAATAGACAAGGATTTAAATTCTTGTCTATTTTATTACAATATATTTATAAATATCTCCAACATATACATCACCATCATACAAACTAAATGTAAGTTTATATGTACCGGTTACCAAATCTGGTTTTAAATATAAATACGTATTAAAACTGGTTGTTGGATTATTTACCATTAAATACTCAAATTCCTTATCAGTAGAAGCGTAATTATTAGTAATATAATCCTTTATATCAACTAAATTATATACATTAGTAAATATTGCTGAATAATCCCTTCTATATAAAGATAACCTTATATTTGGATTTGCCAACCCTGAAGAATATTCAAAATTTAAAACAATAGCATTATTATTGTATAAGGTAAAGCCAGTATCTTTATCAACGACCAACAAATGCTCATCCATATCTGCTTTAAGACCGTATATTGTATCTACCACATTTAGATTTAACGTAGTATAGTCAGATGCAATAAGACCATAATATATTCCATCAGCAGAAGCAAAAGATTCTATTTTTATGGTATATAAACCACTTGCCAAATTACTATTTTTAGTATCAATCACAATAGAAGAAGAAACATTGGCAACCCTCTCTGCTAGATTAAATCTAACCGTTCCATCAAGTCTTGGGTGGTAAGTAACTCCATTATAAGTAAAAGTTACCCCCAGCAAATCAGCACCATTTACTTGAATACCATGTTCATCTATTATAGATAATTTAATACCCAATTTTTTATCAAAATAACTAGTATCATAAATCGTATTAGAATATACTTTATCTTGTACAAAGTTAGTTATAACGTTTAATTTTATACTATGACCAACGTATAAATTATTACTACTTAAATCAGCCGTTACATCAATAACCCCATCTTTATTATAATATACATCATACATCATCATTGAATGTTGAAGTCCTAAAACAGTAACAAGCGTATGATTAGTTGAATTTCTAAGTTCTAAAAGCAACGATTTATCTGTAACATCAGAAGTAATACCACTTTCACTAAAATCAACAATAAAGATAAATTCCTCTTCAGCTACCTTATTAGTATCATTATAATATAAATCATTAGCAACCTCATCATCATAATTATTAGAAGGACTAGAACTTCCCATTCTCACAAATCGTGACAGATTATAAGAAGCTTCTCCATATATATTAAATTCATTTTGAGCTGTTATCACATCAGCAGAAGAAACAACATAGTAATAATATTCAGGTTCATTTTCATTAGCAAAATCTATCATTGTAATTTTTGTCTTTTCCGGGAAAACATAAGTTGAAACCAATGCCCTATGATAACCTTCTTGATAAAAAGGTGTCTCTGATTCAGCATATAAAGAATAATAAGCACTAAAACTACTTTTAGCAGTAATATCAACCACACTAGTAGCAAACATTTTATATTCTCTTCCAGCCGTAATAGCAGCTTCATAATCATTAGTATTATATAATGCCCTTGATAAATCAACATTAATATTAATTCTCTCAATATCATTAGTTAAATCATCAATAGGAGTAATAGCTAAAAGAGAAATAGTTACTCTTCCCATAGCACCAGCTGTAGATAAGTTTTTAGAGTGATATAAATAAAATATTAAACTAGGAACATCCGAAGAGTTTTCAGATAAATACTCAGTTGTACCTAAAATTGGATTTTCACTATCAGTAATAAAATTGGTACTTCCTCTAGTAATCCAACCATAGTTACCAGTCTTCATAGCAAGACTCATCACCGTATCAGCATTAGTACTAGTATCGGCAATTCTAGGAATATCTGCCTCTGCTACCAACTGAATATCGCTATTTAACTCATTAAAGTTAAATCCAACTATCGAAAATACTGTATTTGGACTTGAGAAATTCAACAATTGAAGTTCATAAGTACCTAAAGTTGAATACTTAGATGCACTCAAACTAATATCATAAGAAGCTATCTCTTCACCAATAACCCACATATAATAATTAGATTCTTCCGGAGTTGGAACAATATAATCCACCAAAACTGTATTGGTACTTTCTTCATTTTCAAAAACACTATAAAAACCATCTACATAATAATCATGATTGCTCTTATGTCTACCAAGAACATAACTACCATTAGAAAAGTAATATAATTCACTAGAATTAATAGTATCTCCAGAAGCATAATCAGTATTATAAAGAGCCGTTTCTACCCTACCATCACGATCATGATTATACATTCCAAAAAAAGTCATTCCAATTACATCACCATATGAAGTTACACTTTCATTAGTAGCAATATTCAAATTTTTCCCCTCATACATATATATCTTATTATTAACATTTTTATTAATAGTTCCACCCTCAGCATCAATAATTACAGAAGCTACAACTTCACTACCATTAATATCAACCAAACTAGAGTAATTTTTAAGCAAATTAGCTCCCGTTTGTAAATATAAAGTAGAATTATTCTTAAGCTTCAAATGGTCTATTCTACTTAAAGTAAATAATGTCGTAGAATATTCATTAGTACGGTCAGTAGCACCCGCTAATTCAATATGAGAATTACTAATTGTTACAATATTTGCTCTTTGAATAGAAATATTATTTTTATAATCAGTGTCCGTTCCATAATTATCAATATTAATATAACTATACCCAGTAGTAGAAGAAGCATTACCACTACCAAAAATAGAACCACTCAAGTCAAAAGTTGTATGACCCAAACCATTAATATTTATAGTAATTCCTCGAGTAACACTTATAAATGAATAATCGTAATTCTCACTACCTGAAGCATTAGCTTCTCCTCCACCAAATACCGTTCCCTTAATAACAATATTATTTTTCTTTAAAGAAGTATTACCTATTGTTTCATAACCGATATTCAAATTTGTCGTTCCATATAAAACAGAAGTATTAGCGCCACCATAAACATTTCCCAAAATAGTAGCACCAGCAATATTGACAACACTAGCAGAATTATTTACGCTCTCAATACCAGTAGCAGCGGCATTACCGCCTCCAAAAACATGTCTAGAAACAGTAGTAGTACCATCAACATTAAGTAAAGTATTGCCAACAACAACAGCAGTCACACCATTACCACCAGCATAAACACTGCCTAAAACACTACTATCAGATACATATAAATCAGTATTACCAGCTACAGAACCAGCATTACCGCCTCCAAAAACATTACCCTTTATAGACGAATTAATAATATCAACATTTGTACTACCTTCTAAAGCAGCTTGATTACCACCACCATAAACCTCATTTTTGATAACAACATCTTCCAAATAAACTTTACTAAGTCCCGTAATTGCTTCATTACCACCACCATAGACATTAGTAATAGTACCAGCAGTAGCATTAATATCAACATTAGTAGTTTTACCACCTTGATTATTACCACCATAGACATTAGTAATAGTAATTGATTGAGCTTTTTCATAACGATAATCACCAGAAGTAAATACATAAGAAATATCAAAATCTTCCTTACTAGACATTGATAACACTTCAAAGTTAAAAGAATAACTACCGCCCGATGCAATTTGATTAACACCATAATAACGATTAACTTGATTTACCAAATAAATACCATTTTGAGAAACAATATCACTATTAGAATAATTTGAATATATTGAAGAGTTAGGAATATTCATAACTAAATCCCAAACATCTAAACTACTTTCAGTGTTATTAGAAAGAGTAACCGTAACTTGAGCAATAGTAGGATAAGTAGTACTTTGCCAACTTTCAGTATCAGCAGCTACCCAAGTAACATTTGCACTAACAGAAGAATCATTAGTAATATTCTCTTTTAAAATATCAATATTACTATTAGTAACATCCCCACTCATATTTGAGCCACCATATATATTACCAATCATTCCCGCTTTTACAATAACATTACTATCAACAACCGAAGCAGCATTACCGCCTCCAAAAACATTAGCAATTTCATTTTGAGTTTTATTAATACTTACATTAGAAGTAGTCGTATTAGCACGATCTCCTCCTCCATATATAGTACCAATATTAGCTCCATCTACCACTATATTACTAGTAGTTGTTACACCACCTTGATTATTACCACCATATATAGTAGTAGCACTTCCACTAGTTGTATGAATATTAGAAGTAGTAACATCACCACTTATATTTGAACCACCAAAAATATTAGTAGAATATCCACCTTGTAAATAAACATTAGTAGTAGTTACACCAGTTTGATTACCACCACCATAAGTATTATTTACATTACCACCATTTAAATAAACTTTAACATAGCCGTTTGGCATCCCAGCAGCATCATTACCTCCAAAAACATTATTAATATCGCCACCATTAATGATAACATCGACATTTCCCATAACATAAGGTGTAAATGATGTATCACCCTGACCGCCACCGAAGACAGAACCATCAATTAATGCCTTATTAACTGTCACCATAGTATTGTAAGAAGATACCTCTGTCGAATTTTCATATCCACCTACAGATCCTAAAGCACTACCGCCATATACATTTTGGTAAATAACCGGTGTCGTCTCTACACTATCATCACCGATGACAACATTGACATTTCCAGATACAAAAGTACCAACAGAATCACTAGAAACATAGCCACCTTGACCACCACCGTAAACTGAATTATCAATAGTTCCACCTAAAACATTAACGTTAACATCACCATAAATAGTACCTAACTGATTGCTACCACCATATATAGAGCCATTTACTCTACCACCTGTCATATTAATTGTTACCGTAGCCGCCTTATCAGTAGAACCAGAGCCATTATTATTGCCCCCTCCATATATAGAACCCTTTATAAGACCACCAGCAACATTAATAATACTATAAGTAGTAGAATAAGTACTACTTACCCCAACAGCACCATAGTTACCGCCAGAATAAACATTTCTATTTATAATTGCTTCTCCATCAATAATAATAATTGAATTATCCGAAGATCCAATAGTAGAATAATTTTCTCTACCATTACCGATTCCAAAAACAGAACCAGATTCAGCTCCATAATAAGTTGAATTATTATTCATATTAGAAGTACTGCCGATAGTAGCTAGTCCACCGATATAAATATATGAAGAACCATTAACAGTACCATCACCTTCACTACCATCAACTCCATTACTGCCACCAAAAACACTATGATTAACAACACCACCAGTTACCTGAATAATTCTATTACCATAAGTTGCTGATTGACCAGCACCACCTATAATAGTATCAACCTCACCACCAGTCATATAAATATAAGAATCATTATATAAAGCTCTATTACTAGCAGATAACGGACCACCTATTAAATTATAAATATATCCTCCCTGCACATTAACCGCTCTAGCTGAATAATGTGTTCCTCCATATCTTCCTCCAACATAAATACCAGAACTATAATCATATAAAGAAGAACCAAATTTTCCACTTTTTACAACCAAATCAAAACCGATCCCTATATTACTAGAAGCATAATAAATACCACCCCAACTACCAGAAGCACAGTAATAAATATCCAAATTATCATTGTTATTATTTACCCTATCATAATCATTACCATATACTCCTCTAGCCTCTATATAATCAGTATAATCAGTATCAACTGTTCCATTAGTAAGAGATAACGCATTATAAAAACCGGTCTCAACCATTAATTTATATTTAGTAACAGCGCCAGAACTACCAGTACCATTATTATATCCCCCAATAACTACCCCAAAATTACCATTAGAACCATTTTTAATAATTCCTCTACCTAATTTAACATTTTTATAATTACCATAAAAATAACCAGCTGAACTTCTACCCGAACCAGGATTTCTTATAATTGAAGTAAACGAAGAGCCATAATTGATCTCAATATTTTCAATTACCGTATCATTATAACAAGTAACTGCTACCCCCGTTGGAAACCATCCAATAGTTCTCACCGTCCAACTAGCAGAAGCTGTATAATCACTTCCATTATAAATACTAGTTAAAGTAAACGGTTTATCTTGAGCACTTCCCCAAGTAGTATCAATGTCTTGATTCATTACAACAATATTAGTATCTCTAGTTACCAAATAATAGTAATCTAAATTAGAATCAAATAACTGTTCATCTCCTACATCATTATAATATTGAAGTAACTTATATAAATAACATCCAGAAGAAGAACTACAACTCTCAACCGCATCTCCATTAGCATTATAATATCCTACTAAATTAGAACCTTGAGGAACTAATTCCAAAGTATAATAAGAAGACATATTATCATCACTATTATATATAGCATTTTCTTCTATAATTTCAAAGTCTAAAGTACTAGGATCAACCACCGAAAATCCTCTATTATATTGATAATAAGTGTTATTTTCATCATAATACTCACCATCTATTTTATCATAATAAGTACAAGTTCCTCCCCAAAAACCACCAGGTCTACAAGTACAATTGTTTTGATATTGATTGTTAGAATTATAATATCCTGAACAACTATCACCTCTATTTAAAATAACTTGATAATAATACCCTGTCATATCATAAGGAGCATAGACATATTCTGTCGTCATTAAACTTCTTATTCCACCATCATATAAATTATTAAACGCACTTGACCAATTAGAATTGAGCAAAGAAACATTGGCATCAACCCAACTTGCATTAAAGGTTATTTCGATCAAATTAGGTTTATTATTACTATAAGTTACTGGCACTTTTGCATATCTAGTATAATAATCACTATCAAAACTAATACTAGCACCTAAATAACTAGTAACCCATCCATTAAAACCTTTGTCTATTGGTCTATCAGTAAAAGGATTATCAATAAGTTCTATCAAAATATAATCATCATCTAATGATTCACTACCATTATCATAAACTGGATAAACTTTATAATAAATATAAGTATCCTGTCTTTCAGCAAGAGAAACATATCCATGCAAAAGCCCATTTAAAGATACCCCACTATAAGTAGTAGCCACCTCTACCAAATTACTATCATTATAAATATTCTTATTAACAGAAGTAGGCAATTTACCATCATCACTATATGTATAATTAAGACCCATATAATAATCATAATCGCTTCTCGCATCATTAACATAAACAATATTACCTAAAATTCCACTTTCATCATTAAATGAAGAAACATAATCACCATATGTAGTAATATAAACACCAACACCCCAAAAAAGGAATGCAATCGATACAAAAGCAATAAGTAAATTTAAAATACCAATACTCTTTATTTTTTTTAACATCGTTACACTCCTTTCCTTTTTTATTACCCTCTATTAGAAGTAAGTTGCAAAGTAAAAGTAAAATTACCTATACTAGCATTATCTTCGCAATCAACATCTTGTCCTTCTATCCACATATATACTCTAACTTTTGTAATTCCATCTTGAATAGAAAAAACTTGTTTATTAGAAGTAAAACCTTTTTCAGTCGCAAAATCAACATCAACTTTTTTAAATAAATCTGGATAATTTGTTGCATCCGCCTTATCCACAGTAACATACCTATCGTCATCAAAAGCAGCAATAATACCATCATAATCAATTAAATTACCCGAAGTAGTAGCAGTGGTAATACCATAAACCTCACTAGCATGTCTAACCGCTTCCTCAGTATGTGTATCATAATTGGGTTCCCAAATATAAGTAGTAGCTAAATTAGCATTTTTTAACCCCTGAATCGTTCTAAGCGGTGTTCCTTCACTAGCATTACCTTGAACCAAAAAAGCCACTCTAACCGCATTTTCAATACCAACACTATCGTCCCCATTATAAACAGCTCCAGAATCAGTAGTCAAATATAAATCAGTAGGCGTTTGCGTTTTTAAAAATATATCAAAAGCCACAAATTTCCCATCACTTATCTCCCCACTACCATCTACCTCAATAATCCTAGTAGCTTCCAAAACATAATTACCACTAGAATCAATTTCCACAAGACCATGATACATATTCAAAAAACCAGTAGTAGTATCAATAGTCTTTCCAGTAGAAACCGGTTCCAACCTATCTGGTATCTGATTAACACTAGTAGGATATAAAGCATTATGAGCATCTATCAAATCTTGAATTGCCAAAATAGTCTTCCAATTTTCCCCATCTGCAGAAATCTCAATACCACCTTCAGCTCTTACATTTACATTTAAAGAATTAATATAAACTACTCTATTAGTAGAAAACCATGCATAAGTACTACTACCAAATAATATTGCAACCAAAAAAAGCCACAAAAACATAAAAAACAATTTTTTCTTTTTTTTCATACCAATCACCTACTACTCTTGTTCTATATGTTCCTCTATAATTTCCATATGCATCTTTATCTCTCCCCCAATAATATTATCCAAACACTCTGGGTCATCACCCTCAAGCCAAATAACAATAGTAAATCTATCAATATCGCCGGGTTTAAAAGAAGCTCTATTTTCTAGTACAGCATATTTATCCGAATAAAATGGAACTGTTCCTTCTTCTGGCCGATTCAAACCCTCATTTATCTTAGCATATACCTTTTTCTCACCATTTCTAAAAATCATAATTCTAACAGCTTCATCAACGTTTTTAATAACATCATCAATAATTACCTGATACCAGTAATCCATCACTTCTACACCTTGATTTTCAATATAAAAAGTGTAAGCTATATAATTATCTCCATTATGAGAACCCTCAGCCTCAGTATCAATATTAGTAGGCAACCAATCGATAGAAATATTATCCATAAACTCTAACTCACTAGCAAATAACTTTCTTTGACTCCTTTTATCCTCTAACGTCTCGTATATTACAATACCACTTTCTAAAGAAAAATTAGGATCCAAAGAAACAGTAAAACGCCCGCCCTTATAAATAATACCTAATATTAAAAAAGCACACACTAACAAAAAACATAACACTAACAAAACTATTTTTGTAACCTTCAAACGTATTTTTCTTTTTCTTAATTTTTCACCAGTTACCACTACTGAAGAAACAGCCATCGGTATCACACACCCTACTATTAAGATAAGATAATTTTATCATATTTTGTCTAATTATGCAAACATTAAAAGTTGAAAAAAATTAATCTTTATGTTATAATTACGAAGATAGTAGGTGTTATATGAAATTTAATAAAAAATTAATTCTTTTTATATCCTGTATATCATTAATTCTATGTTTGTTAATAGTTAGACAAACATATGCTAAGTATATGAATACAACACAGGGCAATACCAATATCACCATTGCCAGATGGCGCATTCTAGTCAACAATCAAGATATTAGAAACAACCCCGAAATAACCGAAACTATAACACCAGTATTATTAGAAAACGAACACATTAAACCGGGTGTCATAGCACCGACTTCTGAAGGATATTTTGATATCGTTATAGATTCTAGCGATGTAGATGTTTCATTCAACTATACAATTACCCCATCAATACAAGAAAACAGCTGTGTTAAAGACTTAAATGTCACAGGTTACTCACTAAATAACGGAGAAATTATATCAGTTGTCGATAATGCTCCTATTAGTAATAATATTTTATATAAAGATGGAATTACCACTACCAGTATAAGAATACACATCAAATGGACTGATGATGAAACCGCAACCATGGATAACAAAGCAGATACCCAAACAACCATCGATGAAACATGTAAAGGTAATATCAACGTCACACTAAATTTCATACAATTACAAAATTAAAAGAAAACTAAAAATCATAAGTTTTCTTTTTTTATGCTTGAACAACCGATATTTTAATTCTAAGAGATATAACAGGAGTATCTGGATTAGACAAATGATAATCATAAGCTTGATTTCCCCAATAAGTATCTAAAGCATCATCACCAGATTCATATGCCCAATTAACCCTAATATAAAATTGTTCCTCACCGCCATTAGGAGTAACCTCCAAATTAGAAACACCAATATCAATAATAAAAGGATAATCATTTGCCAAACTATTAATTAACCCCTCTGAAGTAATAACTTCACCATCTACCACATAATTATCGTTCATTATTCTAGCAGATACTATCTCATAACTTATTTTACCCAAAGCTTCACCAGAATTAATAATATTAATAAAATTACAAATATCGAAGAAAAGAAAGATGATGAAAATACAGAATTAGTAAATGAACCAGAAGATAAAAGTGAAGATAACGATTATTGGTATTATATTAAGTTCCCTTTA
>ERZ779737.776-NODE-776-length-28101-cov-3.477252_pt1 | contig 28101 bp, 30 predicted proteins | sample MGYA00511889_ERZ779737 | MGnify/ENA primary metagenome ERZ779737 (study PRJEB29588, sample SAMEA2163575) | human gut metagenome | biome: human gut; feature: human-associated habitat; material: faeces | place: Denmark | collected 2008/2010 ... | reverse complement strand
TGGCCAATGACCCCGCCGGAAATGGCGGCGCATTCGCTGGGCTCCACGGCCACAATGCGGATCATGCTGTTCCAGGCTTTCAGGTATTCCGCCACGCCGGTAATGGTGCCGCCGCTGCCCACGCCGATCACCACAGCATCAATCGCATCCCCGGCGGCTTTTAAAATCTGGGGACCGGTCACGCGGCGGTGGTATTCGGGGTTGTCATCATTGGCAAAGTAGTTGGTAAAGTAACCGTTATAGCGGGCGGCGGTGTCTTTGGCAACCTGTTCCAGCGCACGGCTGCCGCATACCACAATGCGCGCCCCCAGGTTTTGCAGATGCTGCCTGCGGGAAAGCGGCAGGCTGCTGGGCACCACCAAGATGCAGGGGTGGCCTGTGGTGGCGCAGCTTACCGCAAGGGCAGCGCCAAAACTGCCGGAACTGGCTTCCACCACCGGCATACCGGGCTGCAATGTGCCGCGCTCGGTGGCAAAAGCCAGCATGGTTTCGGCCACGCCGTCCTTACAAGTGCCGGTAGCGCCGCCAAAATCCAGATATGCCAATATGCTGGAAGCAAGTTCGTGCCGCCCGGAATACCCCGAAAGCCGCACCACCGGGGAACGGTACACGTCCTGATAATAGCTCTGCAATATTGCCATAGCCTGGCAGACCTCCTTGCAAAAATCAGGCAGGGGAGAACACGCAGTCCGTAAAATCCGCCCCGTTCTGTAAATTCCACCCAATATACAACATATTATAGCATATCCGGCGCGGCTTTGTACATGAAAAAAACATATTTTGCCGCAGTTTTTACGGCAAAAATGCCGGACGGGCACAAAAAGCTGAAAAAAACGCAAAAAACAGCCGGATACCGCACCTTTGGGCCTTGACAGTATGACTTTAGAGTGTTATAATTCAAAAGCTGTAAAGAAAAACACTTTACAGCAGTCAGAGGAACAGACAACACAAAGGGGGCACGGCCGTGGCAGCCAAAGCAGGTAAGGACCTTGGGTTTTCCATCCTGCTGGATTATTACGGCATGGTCCTGACGGAAAAACAGCGCAATATTCTGACAGAATATTATAACGATGACCTTTCGCTGGCCGAAATTGCCGAAAATTATGGCATAACCCGCCAGGGAGTACGGGATGCCATCAAGCATGGCGAAGCGACCCTGATGGAGATGGAGGAAAAGTTGGGCACTGCCCGCCGGACCGAAGCCATTCGGGCAGATCTTGCCCGGCTGGAAGAGCTTGTCAGCGAGGTGCGCGTGTGCAATACTGGGTTGTTTGAACCGGATACCCGCGTTCAGCGGGCTACCGAGGAGATGCTGACCATTATTCACCGCCTTGATACGCAGGAGGAACTGCCCGATGGCATTTGAATCTTTAAGCGAGCGTCTGAACGGCGTTTTCAAAAAACTGCGCGGCAAAGGCAAGCTGAGTGAAGCGGATATCAAGGCTGCGATGCGGGAAGTCCGCATGGCGCTGCTTGAAGCGGACGTCAACTACAAAGTCGCAAAGGATTTCTGCGCGCAGGTTTCGGAGCGCGCCATGGGCCAGGAAGTGATGGAAAGCCTGACCCCCGCTCAGCAGGTTGTCAAGATCGTCAACGAGGAACTGACCAAGCTGATGGGCGGCGAGGAACCCCAGACCCTGCACATCAAAAATAAGGGCCAGACCGTTATGATGATGAGCGGCAACCCCGACCTGCCGAAGAATGTCAAATTCACCGTTGCCGACTGCGGCTATACCAGCCCGTGGGCGGAGTTCGATTATCAGCTCAAAAACGCCCATGTTCCGACTTCTCCGCTGCTCGACGGCGCGAACTTCTTCAATAAACATATCGCAAAATACGATTTCAAAAAGGTCGACGCGGTCGAGAGTGTCAGCCACGCGCAGGTGCCGATGCTCTTTATCCACGGCACAAAGGACGATTTCGTCCCCACTTATATGGTGCATGAGCTCTATGACGCTTGCAGCACCGACAAAGACCTGCTTCTCGTTGAGGGCGCCGGTCATGCCGAGAGCTACCCGACCGATTCCGCCGCATACGAGGCAAAAGACTTCCGCGCCATGCAGATGCTGGACTGGTTCGAGTCCAAAGCTTGAAAAGAACAGCAAATATTGTCCCTGTCCGCTCGTTCGGGCAGGGATTTTTACAAATTACAGTCTTTCTTTGCGATAAAAATCAGCTCCCGATCCGCTTTTGCAGGTCGGGAGCATTTCTTTATTTCTTCTTTTTCGGCTTCGGTGCGGGCAGCTCGTCATACATCGCCTCAAAGAGCTCTTTCAAAAACTCTCTGTCCTCGATGTTTTCAACCATCAGCATCGGTTTAGCGCCGTCATACGGCAGCTCCTCCGGTGCGTCCGGCATCATATTTCGCGCCGCCTGAACGGGCTTTACGAGAAATCGGTTGTCGTATATCCCGCCGATTACTTTTCCGCGAAAATAGAGTATGTATTCGCTCATCATTGCCCGGCTCGTCACATCGCCGGCTTCGCTCAGCTGTTCGAGTACATATTCGAGATAATCTTTGCTTGATGCCATATTATTTTCTCTTGCTTTCTTCGTATGCCTGTTTTTCGGCGTTGAACTGCTCAGGACGCTTGAGATAGTCGCGGTTGAAGCGTCTGCCGACCGTTATGCTGCCGTCGGGCAGAATCTCGGTTATCGTCACGCCCTGCATCCACTTTTCCTCCGGCCAGCCGAAGTTCGTGCCCATGGTGTATGTCTCGTATCCGCCGCACTGGCTGTATATGAAGCAGACCCCCTTGTAGTTCGCGCAGAAGTCGTTGACATGGTCGTGTCCGCAGTAGACTGCCTGAGTGCTGCCGAGCTCGCATATGGCGTCAAACATTCCGCTGTTGAACGGCGAACAGCCGACGGATTCATACATCCCGCCGTAGAAAATCTTCGCTTCGCCCGTCGGAACATACTGACCGTTTTCGTCGAGCTTCATAACATGCTCGAACTCCGGCAGGGGAATGTGAAAATACATCATCGATTTTACTTTTCCGTATTTCTCTTCCGTCCTGCGCACGCAGTTTTTGTACCACTCTATCTGCTCCGGCTTCAAGAAGTCGTAGCCCTTCATGCCATCGGGCACTCCGTAGTCTTTGTAATATCTCTCGCGTATGTCGCGCCCGGAGTCGAAGAGATATAGGCTCTGGAGCAGAGAGTTTTCACCGTTTTTGATGTCTATTCTGTAGTTGCCGTAGCCGTAGAGACTGTCGTCGCCGTGGAGCGCGAGGCAGTGCGGATAGCGGCGCATGGAGTCGAGAATGAGCCATTTGTAGAAGCCCTTTTCCTCGCGAACCTCGTGATTGCCGAAGACAATCGCCCAGTACACTCCCGTCTTTTCCATGAAGCGCGCGAACTGAACCGAGTCAAGCTGCTGGAACTTCGAGAGGATTATATCTCCCGTGAATATCACAAGATCGGGCTTTGCCTGCGCAATATGATTTGCGAGCATCTGCATTGCCTTGCGGCGCAGAGATGGCGTGTCGCCGAGATGAATGTCGGTTGTCGTGAGTATGCGGAACGGCCTGTCCGAATATGTGCCGTCCTTGTTGAATTTGCCTATTGTGATGCTCTCTTCGTCTTTGTCTATTATCTTCACGCCCGTCTCGGCGGGAACTATATTAACATTTTTCTCAAACAGCCAGTCGCGCCTGTCTTTCGGGAGCAGGGGATATGCGATGCTGTAGAGTTCGAGCCCGAGTGCATTCAAATTGCGTCTGCAAAAAGCGGCTATAGGGTGCATCTGATGAAAACCTCGCTTGATATTTTTTTTGATTATATCATCTGCGAGCCCTAAAATCAATCTTTCGTGCCTTTAAAATCCCGATTTGTAAAATGTAATATATTTTTCTTCTGTGGTTATAACTATATATATCATATAAATTTTTCACAAAACTTTGTTGATTTAAAGACGCTTAAATGATATAATAAACAGTCGAAACGGACGCGTGAGTCCTATATAGGAGGTTTTACAATGAAGAAGTCCCTTGCGGCACTTCTTGCGGTGCTTTTGATTTTCGGCTGCGCCGCCCTTACCGCATGCAGCAAAAAGCGTCTCTCGACCGAGGCGGGAGACAGCCAAATAATTTCGGCAGATGAAATTGCCGATACCATGACCTCGAAAGACGGAAAATATGAAATAGCAATGGTCACGAATGTCGGCAGGCTCAAAGATAAATCTTTCAACCAGGGAACCTGGGACGGAGTCAAGCTCTTTGCCTATAAAAACGGCAAGTCGTATAAATATTATCAGCCCAGAAACGGCAACAAAGCTTCGGATGACGACAGATACAATGCGTTTATCGAGGCAATAAAAGGCGGCGCGAATATAATCGTCGCCACCGGCTATGAGCAGGAGAACGCTCTCAAACGAGCCGCAGCGGAAAATCCCGATACAAAGTTTATCTTTGTTGACGGCTATGTCCTAACCAACGGCGATGGACAGGCTCTCTCGAATGTCGCGGCAGTTGCATTTAAAGAGGAGCAGTGCGGCTATCTTGCGGGATACGCCGCAGTTACCGAGGGCAATACAAAGCTCGGCTTTGTCGGCGGCGGAGCGGGCAATAACCCGTCCGTCAACAGATTCGGCTACGGCTTCGTCCAGGGTGCGAACGACGCGGCAAAAGTTACCGGCGTTGTCGTCGAGATGAAGTACAGTTACCGCTACGGCGATAATTTCTCGGCTTCGACCGAACTTCAGAATATGGTCAACGAATGGTACAAGTCAGGCACGGAGTGCATCTTCTCCTGCGGCGGTGAGATGTGCGATTCCGTCTTTGAAGCGGCATTGGCAAATAACGGCAAGTCCATCGGCGTCGATGTCGATCAGTCGTCCGTATCAGATACTGTTATAACCTCGGCAATGAAGGGTCTCAGCTCGGGCGTGCAGAAGATACTTACCTCGTTCTATGTGGGCAAGTGGGTGCTCGTCGGCGGACTCTCTTCAAACCTCGGCGTTGACGACAATGCCGTCGGCCTGCCTTTTGCAACCTCTAAGTTCGAAAAGTTCACCGAGGACGATTATGTCAAGCTCGTCAATTCTATGAAGAGCGGCGGAACGCTTGAGGTGAAGAACGACTTTTCCGCTTTCCTTGCGGGCGGGGAGACTTTTGAAAATGTCGCCGTCAGCTTCGTAAAATAAGCAGTTTTTTTGGGAGCCTCGGCGCGTTGAACGTTGAGGCTCCCTTGAGTTTATAACTTCAGCATTTGTCAAACGACGGGTTGAACGAATAGTAGTTCTTCGAGTTGAGCCGGTCAGTGACCGTGCGCAGCCCCTCGCCGAACCGCTGGAAGTGGACTATTTCGCGCTCACGCAGGAATTTTATCGGGTCGCGGACATCTGGGTCGTCAACAAGGCGCAGAATATTGTCGTATGTGACTCTTGCTTTCTGCTCGGCAGCCATGTCTTCCATCAGATCGGCTATCGTGTCGCCCTTGCTCTGCATCGAACCCGCGCTGTAGGGCATTCCGTTTGCCCCTGCGGGATATACTCCGGCGGTGTGGGTGACGAAATATGCGTCGAATCCGCCTTTCTTTATCTCCTCGGGCGTGAGATTTCTTGTGAGCTGGTGGACTATCGCTCCTATCATTTCAAGGTGTCCGAGCTCCTCCGTGCCGATATCGGTGAGCAGTCCCTTGAGCTGCGCATACGGCATTGTGAACCGCTGGCTGAGATAGCGGAGCGATGCGCCGAGCTCTCCGTCGGGTCCGCCGTATTGGTCGAGTATTATCTTTGCGTATTTCGGGTTCGGATTTGCTATCTTTACCGGATATTGAAGCTTCTTTTCATATACAAACATCAGCAGCCACACTCCTCTGTATCCCACGGCCACGGGTCTTTGAGCCACTCCGCACCGGTCGTGTCGAGCGCCGTGAGCGCGCCGAACTGAGCCTCATACTCGCTCCTGAGCGCCCTGTACCGCGCATCGCATTTACGAAACAGCGCGAGAGCCTGGAGATCGGACGGGTGGGTGTCAAGATAGAGATGCAGTTCCCACTGCGTGAACTGCGCGGCACTCAGCCGCCTGAGCATCGTTTCGCGCTTTGTCATCTTGAACACCTCGCAGGATTGAACGGCTTGTTGAGAACGGGGAAGAGTGTGCCGACTTCAAGGGCTTTCATCTCATCGTATACGCTTATATCCGTCTGTATCGGAACATATGCCATGGCGACGCTGTAGTCCTCGGGGAACGGAGTCATCGCCTCGCGCACGGAGCAGGAGCAGCTCCCGGCGCTTCGGTTGTTGTAATTCATATCGGAACATTACTCCTTTATCTTGCTTTTTATGAGGCATCCCTCTGTACATCATATGATTTGTACGGATTTTTGACAAAGCGCAGGCTTTGTTTTTTACCGCAGAAAACACAACGGAGGAACAGAAAATGGACATCAGAGAAATTCTCAAAAAAGTCGACCACACCCTGCTCGGAGTCACTGCCGGGTGGAGTGATATCGAACAGATACTTATCGATGCCGAAAAATTCGGCACAGCGAGCGCGTGCATCCCGCCCGCGTTTGTCAAAAGAGCGAAAGATTATGTCGGGGACAGGGTGAAGATATGCACCGTCATCGGCTTCCCGAACGGCTATAACACCACCGCCGCCAAGGTCTTTGAGACAGAAGATGCCGTTGCAAACGGCGCGGACGAGATAGACATGGTCATAAATGTCGGCGAGCTCAAGTCCGGCAACACCGTCTATGTCGAGAATGAGATAAAGGCGGCTCGCGCCGCGTGCGAGGGAAAAATTCTGAAGGTCATTATCGAAACCTGCCTGCTTACCGAGAACGAGAAGATAACAATGTGCGATATAGTCACGCGCTCCGGTGCCGACTATATAAAGACTTCGACCGGCTTCTCGACGGGCGGCGCAACTTTCGATGATATAAAGCTCTTTTCGGAGCATATAGGAAGTAATGTGAAAATGAAAGCCGCGGGCGGCATCGGCAGTCTCGACGATGCGGAGAAGTTCATAGCCCTCGGCTGCGACAGGCTCGGCACGAGCAGAATAGTCAAGCTCGCCAAGGGTCTTGATGCGTCCGGATATTGAAAGGAGAGTCAATATGTCAACAGCACACAATACCGCGAACAAGGGCGACTTCGCCAAAACAGTCCTCATGCCCGGTGATCCTTTAAGAGCAAAGTATATCGCCGAAACTTTTCTCGACGACGCCCGCCTCGTAAACAATGTCAGAGGCATTCAGGGCTATACCGGAACATATCACGGCAAGCCTGTCTCGGTTATGGCTTCCGGTATGGGTATGCCGTCGATGTCGATATACTCTTACGAACTCTTCAGCGTATACGACGTCGATACGATAATACGAGTGGGCAGCGCAGGCGCCGCGTCGCCTTCTTTAAAGCTCAAAGATATAGTGATAGCCGATAGTGCGTATACCGTTTCAAACATAGTTGAACAGCTCGGCTTCGACAAGAGCGAAACGCCCGTCGCCAATCCGGACAAAGTAGCGCTTGCAAAGAAAATTGCCGAAGAAAAGGGATACGATTTTGCTGTGGGAAAGCTTATGTCATCCGACGTATTTTACCGCACCACGGATTTGGAAGAAATGAAACGTCTCGGCGTGCTTGCGGTGGAAATGGAAGCCGCGGCTCTCTTTTTAAACGCCTCTCTTACCGGAAAAAACGCTCTGGCAATTTGCACTATTTCCGATTCTCTCGTCACGGGAGAGTCGCTTTCCGCCTTGGACAGGGAAAGGTCGTTTACTCAGATGATAGAGCTTGCGCTGGAGGTTGCCTGTGACTGATAACGAATTGATTGAAAAGGCTTTTCAAGCTAAAGCTAACAGCTATAGCCCTTATTCCGATTTCGCCGTGGGAGCGGCGCTTCTTGCCGAAAGCGGAAAGGTATACCTTGGGACAAACGTCGAAAATTCAAGTTACGGCGCCACTATATGCGCCGAGCGCTCCGCAATATGTTCGGCTGTGTCTAACGGCGAACGAAAATTTTTGAAAATCGCTGTTATATCGGGAAACGAACTTTGCCCTCCATGCGGAATATGCTTGCAGGTGCTAAGCGAGTTTTGCGACGGTGATTTTGTTATATTGCAGCTTGACAAAGGCGAAATAAAAAGCTTTACCTTAAAAGATTTTCTGCCTAACGCTTTTAAGTTATAGACGATAAAGGCAGAATGAATTTAAAAGCTAAAAAGCGTTTTTTAAAACTTTGCATTTATATTAAAAAAAATCCGCTAAGAGTCGGATTTTTTTATAATCGCAGAAGGCAAGCAAGAGAAAAATTTTAAAACGAAAGAAAATTTTTAAAAATCAAAAAGGTATTGAAATAAGCTTTTGAATATGTTAAGATGATAAAAAGCATCTTAGGAGGCAATTATGGGATTATTTGGTAAGAAGAAAAAAGAGGAAGAAAAGTCAAAGAGCGGCGGAATGGGTTATAAGCCGCCAAAGGTGTTTGAGCCTACGCCCGAACAGCAGGAATGGCTTCAGGAAAACGTTTTCAGGAAATGTAACGCAAAAAAGATTGTCCCTGAAAATTGCGATGAAATAATGACCTACATTCAAACTCATTACGAATATCCGTTAAGACAGCGTTTAAAGAATAAAACAAACGATGAACTTAAATTTATAAACGAACTTATGAGCTCTCTTGCTTATTTTATGGACAGTCAGGACATATTTTAAAAATCGCTTTAAAACGGACGGCATTGCCGTCCGTTTTTTATTGTCGTTTAATTTTTGCTTAAAGCTTTATCGGATATTATTTTTTAGCCGACCACTTAGATTTGCCCTGCAATCAGGAAGCAAAAAATTTTTTATTCAACAATTTTAACAAAAATTTTTCCATTCGATTGACATTGTAAAATTCGCATAATAACATATAAGCGGTTTAAATCGAATAAAATTTAACGGAAGACATTATGAACGGAAAAGTTACAATCATCGGTTGCGGACACGTAGGCTCGTCGCTTGCGTATAGTCTGCTCGCTACCCGGACGGCAAACGAAATAGTACTTATCGATATCGATAAGGAAAAGGCTCTCGGCGAGGCTATGGATATATCTCAGGCGCTCCCGTTTTTGAGTCCTGCCACAATATACGTGGGAGATTATGAGGACGCAAAGGACTCGGATATCGTCATTATCACGTCGGGACTCGGCAGACGTCCCGGTCAGTCGAGAATAGACCTTGCCTCCACCAACGTCGGAATTATGAAGAGCATTATTCCGCAGATAACCAAATATGCTCCCGACGCATTTTACATAATAGTCGCAAACCCCGTCGACGTATTGACCTATCAATTTATAAAGACATCGGGTATTCCCACTCACAAGATAATCGGTTCGGGAACGATTCTCGATTCCGCGAGGCTCAGGACGAAAATTTCCGACCTCTTTTCCGTCAGGCAGGACCAGATTTACGCTCACGTTTTCGGCGAACACGGCGACAACAGTTTTATTCCGTGGTCGATGGCAACGATAAACTCTATACCTATCGCAAGCTACGTTAAAAGTCTTTCCACCCCTTATGCTAAAGAAAACGAATTCAGCAAAGAAAAGGTGGAGGAATACGTCCGCACTTCGGGAGCAGAAATAATAAAGCGCAAGGGAGTGACCGATTACGGTATAGCGGCTTCCGTCACGAGAATTTGCCGCTGTCTGTTTTCGAGAAAGGAAACCATTCTTACCGTTTCCACGCTCATTGACGGCGAATACGGCATAAAGGACGTCGCGCTATCAATAATGAGCGTCGTCGGCTGTGACGGTATAAAGACAAACGTTGCACCTCCGCTCATCGATTCCGAGGTGGAATCTTTAGTCCATGCCGCCGATATGTTAAAAAGCGTCATTAAACAGGTGGAGTGGTAAAGGTACAGCGCACAACAAAGTAGGCAAAAACGTTAAATCTTTAGATTTAAAATTAACCGCAAAGATATACGAATTGTTTAAGTTTTAAAATTTACCGTTTAGATTGAGCGATTCAAAACTTTTGCAAAAAGCGTTTAGTTTTAAGCCTTAATAGCAAATAAAGCGTTATATTTATAGAATTTATAAATAAAAATTTTATTTACCGCCTTTATGGCGGTTTTTTGTTTTTAAACAGAGATTTAAGTAATTTTTGCCATTTGTTAAAAAAAGGTGGAAATATTTTGCAAATACATTATAATGGACTTATGCAAAAGATATATTTCGACAAAAATTTCAGTCCTGCCGCCACGCTCGAATGCGGTCAGGTTTTCCGATATAAAAAAGAGGGGGATTGCTACACGGTGCACGCTCTCGATAAAGAATGTAAAATATACCGTGACGGGGACGGATACTATATGCTGTCCGACGATGAAAAATTTTTCAAAAATTACTTTGATTTTGACGGAAAGTATGATATTATAATTGATAACTTATCATCGGATGAAAATCTCCGCGAAATGGTCGAGTTCGGCAAGGGGATAAGAATTTTAAATCAAAATCCCTTTGAGATGATTATCTCGTTTATCATATCGCAAAACAACAACATTCCGAGGATAAAAACGATTATAGAGCGTCTTTGCGCTTCTTTGGGCAAGGATATGGGAACATATTTTGGTTTTCCCACGTTAGAAGATATGGCGGCTTGCGATGAAGAATTTTATTTCAAGTTGGGCACCGGGTATAGGGCAAATTATCTCGAGTCCGTCTCGAAAGCACTCTTAAACGTCGATTTATCTTCTCTTTTTTCGCTCGATACGGAAAGTCTTAGGACGGAGCTTTTAAAATTAAAAGGGGTCGGCAGAAAAGTCGCAGACTGTATATTGCTTTTCGGATTTCACCGTCTCGACGTTTTTCCCGTCGATACCTGGATAAAGAAAATCTTTTCGGCGAAAATGGGTGATATAAGCGCGGACGAGATGAGCAAAAGGCTTGTCGATAAATACGGCGATAAAAGCGGGCTCGTTCAGCAATACCTTTACTACTACGCGAGGGAAAACAAAATAGACGCAGTTTAGTCGATAAATTGAAAATGGCTCTTGTTCGCAAAAAGCATAGCTTAAGCGGTGGAAAAAAACGTGAGTCGTCTTGCTATAGCGTAAGCCGATTTAAAAAGTTTAAGATAAAAACAAATGCAGCCGAACTTTTAAAAGTAGCTGAGAAGATAAATAACCGAAGGCAAAGCAAAAAATAAAATATAGCCGAACATAAACGAAGAAATATAAATTAAAGCTACAGGATTAAAAATAATCTGAAACATAAAAAACAACCGATTCAAATCGAGGAGTTATAATGGCAAAAAAATACGTTTGTTTAGCGGATATAGAATCAATAAGGGTGCCTTATAGCACCTTTAACGCCGCGCTTAAAGAACTTTCCAAATTCGGAGAAATAGTTTCCTGCAAATTTTACGGTTACAGCGGAAAAAGGACGAGAGACTATGCCGAGTTTATCGAGGAAAACAGTTATGAGGCTCTTTCTCCGCTAAGCGGCAAAAGAAGGGGACAGCTGGATATGCGTCAGGTTATCGATGCGGTAAGCCTTTCGCAGAATCCCAACGTAGACGGTTTCTTCCTCATTTACGGCAACGGAGATTTAACTCCGCTTATAGCTTATCTTAAAGCGTTTAATATCGAGGTCATAGCGGGCGTCGTTGAACCTGACCAGAATTCGGTTTTGTGCAACAAGACCATAATTTTAAAAGTAGAGTAGGAGGCAAACCATGTTTACTGCTAAAAAATATATCGTTTTGGCGGATATCGAAAGCGTAAGAATACCTTACAGCACTTTTGCGAAAGCCTTAAACGAATTATCGAACTACGGAGAGATAGCCGCTTGCAAATTTTACGGTTATTCTTCAAAAAGGTCGAAAGACTACGACGAATTTATCGCCGAAAACAATTTCGACGCACTCAGCTTGCTCCCTAAAAAGAAGAGAGGCAGGCTTGATTTAAGACAGGTTATCGATGCTGTCCGTCTTGCGCAATTCCCCAACATCGACGGATTTTTCCTGCTATACGGAATGGGAGATATAACTCCGCTCATTGCTTACCTTAAGTCATACGGTATGGACGTTATCGCAGGCTGTATAGAACCTGACAAGAACGCCGCGCTTTGCAACAAGGTTATTTTGCTCGGCGGCGAGGAGCCTGTCGTAAAGGACGTTTTAAAGAAAGGATATAAACCCGTAGCTCCGATGAGTCTTGTTTATATCGACAGCGAAAACGAGGTCGTAGACGATAAAGTCATCGAAGACGCTTTAAAGCAAATCGATAACACTGACGTGGCGGAGCCCAAAGCCGACGAAAAGGCGGAAGAGGAAAAGCTCAGACAGCAAGAGATTCAAAAGGCAGAGGACGAAACGATGGCGGCGATTGACAATCTCGTTGCAGAGGCGGAGGCGGAAGCCTTGCAAAATGAAGAGGCTTATACGCCGTCGGCAAGCGAAGAGACGGTTGCAATGAGCGACGTCAAGGCACCCGTTGAGGAAATGAAAGCCGACGGTAAAGAAAATGAAGAACCCAATGCCGAAGATATAAAACCGAATTCTTCTGTGGCAGAGGACGGGATTCAGACAAAATCGGACGACGATTTTGACGAGAGTGAACTAAAGACGGATTTTGACTTCGACGAGGCTCAGAAAGAAGAGCCCGCGGGTGAGGAAAACAAAGATATAGACGATGACGCGCTTATAGAGCAGCTCTATAAACTTTTAGGCGGTCTTGACTAAAAAACAGTTTTGTAAATCAATTTTGCGACACTTTGTGTCAGCGAGGTATGTATATGGCAAAAATCACAATCAGCAAAAACCTTTGCAAAGGCTGCGGTCTTTGTGTTGAAGCTTGTCCTAAAAAGATTATGCAAGTTTCAAAGACAGTATCAAACGATAAAGGATATTTCGTCGCCGAATGCGTCGATATGTCTCAGTGTATCGGTTGCGCATTTTGCGCTACCACGTGCCCCGATTGCGTTATAACGGTGGAGAAATAGGAGGACGTATGGCAGAAAAGAAGTTAATGAAAGGCAACGAAGCAATCGCCGAAGCGGCTATCCGCGGAGGCTGCCGTTTTTATGCAGGTTATCCTATAACTCCTCAAAACGAAATTCCCGAATATATGTCCTGGAGATTAAACGAAGTGGGAGGACACTTCGTTCAGGCGGAATCGGAAATTGCGGCAATCAATATGGTATACGGCTCGGCGGGAGCGGGCGGCAGAGCAATGACAAGCTCGTCAAGCCCCGGCATTAGCCTTAAGCAGGAAGGTATCTCTTACATATGCGGAGCGGAACTTCCCTGCGTTATCGTCAATATGGTTCGTTCAGGACCCGGACTCGGCGGAATTCAGCCCGCTCAATGCGACTATTTCCAGGCGGTCAAGGGCGGCGGACACGGTGACTACCGTATGCTCGTGTATGCTCCGAACTCCGTTCAGGAGTGCGTCAATTTGATGTATGATGCTTTCGACAAGGCGGAAAAATACCGTCTTCCCGTTATGATGCTCGGCGACGGAATGCTCGGTCAGATTATGGAGGCGGTTGAGCTTCCTCCGATGAAAGACCCCAAAACCTTCCCCAAAAAGTCTTGGGCGACAACGGGCGAGGGCATAGGCGAAACAAGACGTATCATAAATTCGCTGTATATCGTTCCCGACGAACTTGAAGCAATGAACAAAAAACTTCAAAAAGTTTACGACGAAATGGCGGCGAACGAAACAATGGTGGAAGAATACAAACTCGACGACGCCGAAATCGTTCTTACCGCATACGGCACCGTCGGAAGAATAGTAAAGAGCAGCGTCGATTTGCTCCGTGAAAAGGGAATAAAGGCAGGACTTATCCGTCCCATAACCGTTTATCCTTTCCCGAAAGACGCGTTCAAGAAAGTCGGTGAAATGGCAAACGTGAAAGAAATCGTCACGGTTGAGCTTTCCACCGGTCAATATATCGAAGACGTCAAACTCTACACCGAATGCCGTAAGCCCGTCAAGTTCTACGGCAGGTCGGGAGGAAACGTTATGTCACCCGAAGACGTCGTCGATTTTGTTTTAAAGGAGGTCAAGTAATATGAGTATCGTGTTTCAAAAGCCTAAATTTTTAACTGACGCTCCGACGCACTATTGCCCCGGTTGCTCGCACGGCATCGTTCACCGTCTTGTCGCGGAAGCCTTAGAGGCTGTCGGCGCGGAAGGTCACGTCGTGGGAGTCGCTCCCGTCGGCTGTGCCGTTTTTGCATACAACTATTTCAACTGCGATATGCAGGAGGCCGCTCACGGCAGAGCTCCCGCCGTTGCTACGGGTATTAAATATACAAATCCCGACAACATCGTTTTCGCCTATCAGGGCGACGGCGACCTTGCTTCAATCGGTCTTGCCGAAATCGTTCACGCGGCGGCAAGGGGAGTAAACATCACCGTCATATTTATCAACAACGCCATTTACGGTATGACGGGCGGACAGATGGCTCCTACTACGCTTCTCGGTCAGAAAGCCACTACCTGTATTTACGGACGTGACGCTATTTTGAACGGTAACCCCATTAAGGTTTCGGAAATGCTTGCCACGCTTGACGGACCGAGTTACGTCGAAAGAGTTTCGGTTGCCGACGTTCCCAATATCAAGAAAGCCAAAAAGGCTATCGAAAAGGCATTCAGAAATCAGGCGGAAGGCAAAGGCTTCTCGTTTGTCGAAGTGCTTTCGGCTTGTCCGACAAACTGGCACATGACTCCGCTTCAAGCCGTCGAATACGTCAAGGGCGATATGACCAAAATTTTCCCGCTCGGCGTTTTTAAGGAGGTTTAATATGGAAAGACTTATCGTTGCAGGTTTCGGCGGTCAGGGTGTTTTGTCGCTCGGACAAATTATCGCTTATGCTTCAATGTATGAAAATAAAAACGTAACGTGGCTTCCGTCTTACGGCCCCGAAATGAGAGGAGGCACGGCAAACTGTTCGGTAGTCGTCGACGACAACCCCATCGCTTCTCCCGTCATCGCTACTCCCGACACGCTCATAGCCATGAACAAGCCCAGCCTTGATAAATTTATCGACAAGGTAAAAAGCGGCGGTCTCGTTTTGGTAAACAGCTCTCTTATTTCCGAAAAGGTAAAAAGGGAGGACGTAACCGTCGTTTATGTGGACGCAAACGCCGTGGCTCATAAAGTAGGAAACGACAAGGCGTCAAACCTCGTCGTTCTCGGTGCGTATATCAAATACAGCAACCTTTTCCCAAAAGAGGTTATGCTGAGCACAATCGAAAAAGTGTTTGCTTCAAAGCCCAAGTTTATCGAATCCAATAAGGCTTGCTTTATGGCTGGATACGAACATTAAAAATTCGCCCTCAACCGTATTTATAACGCCCCTCTTAATCTTTTAAGGCGGCGAAAAAGCAAGAATTATAACTTGGCTAAAAAATAATTAAAACTCCGCTATATAGCGGAGTTTTTTTAATTTTTTTTGTATAATTGTTTTGCGAAAAGCGAAGTTAAAGAGAGTTTACCCGTTTTGGATAGAGCAAATCAAATGGAATTTCAATCGTATTTAGATTCCCGTATTCTTGCAAAAGGGGAAATGCTTCTTTTAAGCGAGTCGGTAAGGCGTCTGTTCTTTACGACAAGCTCGGCAGGTTTTTCCTTGATGATGGCAAATATGAGGTTTTGGTCGTTGTTGTCGAAAAAGTTTTCAATCTCGACGTTTTTCGATTTTGTAAGATTGACAAGCTGATTTTCGCTTAGCATAAGTCTGTTTATGCCTCCCTCTTGAGAGTTTATAAACTGAGCCACGGAATAAACGTCGTCATCCGTTTGGCTGTTGGCAAGCAGATTGGAAATAAGGTCGGAAAGCTCGTTCCAATTCTCCGTCAGGGCGCCGAGCCGAAAGTTTAGAATTCCGTCTATGTTGTATTCCGTCGCCTCGCTTAAGACTTTACGGATGAGCGCGTCTTCGTATGCGTGGTCAAACAAAAGCAGGGCGGAAGTCAGAGCGACGAGAGGGTCGGACAGAGTTTTAAAGTTTTTGGTAAAATGCTTTAATTTGAAGTGATTTAAATAAACTTCGCAAATACTGTTTTCCACGTTCGCTATTACGTCCAAAGATGACTCGCAAAGCGACGCCAGATACAAAAAGTGTCTTGACCTGCTCTCCTCGTAAGCATAAGATACGTTCTTATCCGCCTTGATTTTTTCGTATAGGTAATCAAATTCTTTGTCATACATTTTGTCTATACTAATTACGTTCGACCACATAAACACCTCACATTATTTTATGCGGCTTTTCAAGTTTTACACTTGAAAATTTAATATTTTATTTATTCGACAATATAAGCCGTATGGGGAAAAACGTAGGGCAAAAAAATTGCACGAAAGGAAGAATAATTCGTTAAATTGACATATTTCGACAAATTTCCAAATATTACCTCATTTCGACTATTGACATTTGCTGGTTGCCGTGCTAACATTTTATCAAGCTACGGGATTTCCGCTTTTTTCCCGGGTGTAAAAAATCGTAGAATTATCACGAAAGATTAAGATTTAATATACTTTAAATCAAAAGTTACGGCCTTAAACACAAAAGAAATTCTAAAGAAAAATCTTTATATACAAAAGATATTCTAAAGAAGAAAATTAAAAAACCAAAGATGTTTTAGTGCAAAAGATTTACGGCATACCAAAGATAAACCATAAGTTACTAAAGATAAATTTTTAAAATACAAAAGATAAAACAAAAGCAAGCCTTTCGGCTTGTTTTTTTATTTTTTTAGGAATATTGCCATATTTTGCGAATATATTTAAGCGTAAGTAGCAGGAGGGCAATTATGGACAAATTTAACTTATTGGAGGATATCGCAAAAAGGACGGGCGGAGATATATACGTCGGTGTAGTCGGCCCCGTCCGAACAGGTAAGTCGACTTTCATCAAACGCTTTATGCAGTCGGTGCTCGACAACATTGAAGACGTCAACGAACGCCAAAGAGCTGTTGACGAGCTTCCGCAGTCGGCGGACGGTAAAACGATTATGACGACTCAACCGAGGTTTGTTCCAAACGAGGCGGTCAAAGTTTCGATAACGGAAAATATGCAGGCCAACGTCAGAATGATTGACTGCGTAGGATATCTTGTCGAGGGCGCGGAAGGACACAAATCGGAAGGCAAGGAAAGAATGGTGAGGACGCCGTGGTCGGACAGCGAAATGCCGTTTGAAAAGGCCGCGGAAATGGGAACAGAAAAAGTTATCCGTGACCATTCAACGATAGCGGTGCTTGTAACAACAGACGGAACAATCGCCGACATTCCCAGAACGAATTATATTGCGGCGGAAGAAAGAGTCGTAGGTGAATTAAAGTCGCTCGGCAAACCTTTTATCGTTTTGCTAAACAGCAAAAAACCGCAAAGTGCGGAAGCTCAGAAGATAAGGGGTGTGCTCGAGGAAAAATATGCCGTACCCGTTGTCGCTGCGGACGTGTTGAACATGAGCGAACAGGATATGGCGGGAATACTGGAAACCGTGCTTTTGGAATTCCCGATAAAACAAATCGACGCCGTCGCCCCCAAGTGGATACAGGCGTTAAGCGTGGGCAGCGACATCGTAAAAGAGGCAATCGACGCCGTGATGAAAGTTGCAGAGGGCGCCAAAAAGATGAAGGATTATTTAAACTTTGACGAAGCATTTGCAGGATTAAATTATCTTGACCCGCCTTCAAACATAATTCTGGACGCAGGACAGGGCAGAGTGGAAATAACTTTGGCGGTAAAAGAAGGACTCTTTTATGAGGTTTTGTCGAAGGAGTGCAATGAATCCGTTAAAAACGATTTCGACCTTTTCTATCTGCTCAAAACTCTGTCCAAGGCAAAAGCCAAAACGCAAAAGCTCTGCGACGCATTAAAGCAGGCGGAAGAGACGGGATACGGAGTCGTCGTTCCGTCCATTGACGAGATGAGTCTCGACACTCCCGAAATGGTAAAACAGGGCGGACAGTTCGGAGTCAAACTCAGCGCAAAGGCGCCGTCGCTTCACATCATCAAAGTTGACGTGGAAACGGAAGTCAGCCCCATAGTGGGAAGCGAGGAGCAGTCCGAAGACCTTGTAAAGAGCCTGATTTCCAATCCGCAAAACGACGATATATGGGACGCTAACATATTCGGAAAGACTTTAAGAGGCCTTGTCAACGACGGATTGCAACATAAGCTTTTTGCAATTCCTGCCGACGCCAAAGAAAAAATGCAAAAGACTCTCGGCAGAATAGTCAACGAAGGTAAGGGCGGAGTGCTTTGCATATTGCTCTAAATCGCGGCGGCAGTAAATAACAATATAAACGGATATAAAAATAAAACGTATGTTTGATTGAAATCGTTCAGATATGAAAAGATTTTAATCGGCTTATTCCGATAAAAATCTTGAGCATATAATATTGAGGGCGGCAAATAAATTGCTAAAGTCGGTAAGTAAATTGTCCCTGCCCGAAAAGAAATTAAAAAACGGCATATGCCGTTTTTTAATTTTTATAATCGAATTGATAAAAAATATAATTTAAATTATAATGCAATCTGCTTTATTTGCGCATTGAAACTTTTTTTGGAATTTTGCATAATTTAATAAATATATATAAGTATTTTTTTGCAAAAACGGTATTGAAAGTGAAATAAATTGCTGTTATAATTTTACTATAAAAGAAAAAGGGGAATATATGAAATTATCTTTTTTAGGAGCTGCCCGTCAAGTTACGGGAAGCTGTTATCTCATCGAAGTCGGGGGCAAAAAAGTGCTTATCGATTGCGGAATGGAACAAGGTCCGCAAATTTACGAGCAACAGTCTTTTAAAGTTAACCCTTCCGACGTCTATTGCGTTTTTTTGACGCACGCGCATATCGACCACAGCGGACTTTTGCCGCTATTGGTTAAACTGGGGTTTGAAGGCAAAATTTACACTACGTCCGCGACTAAAGAATTGTGTGAAATAATGCTTCGCGACGCGGCGCATATTCAGGAAACCGAAGCTGAATGGAAAAACAGAAAAGGACAGAGAGCCAATAACGAGCCTTATGAACCTTTATATACCATGGAAAACGCCGAGGAATGTTTAAAGCATTTTGTAAGTTTTGAATATCTCGAAACAAAAAAAATCGACGAAAACATAACTGTGAAATTTTCCGACGCAGGGCACCTTTTAGGCTCTGCACACGTCGAGCTTACTTTGACGGAAAACAATCAAACGAGAAAAGTTGTGTTTTCCGGAGATATAGGAAACAAGGGTATGCCTCTTGTCAGAGACTTTACTCCTCCTACCGACGCCGATTATGTGGTAATGGAATCTACTTACGGCGACCGCAATCACGAAGAAGTAGTCGACCCCGTGGGTGAATTCGCAAAAATTATTCAAGAAACGTTCGACAGGGGCGGCAACGTTGTGATACCTTGTTTTGCCGTCGGCAGAACGCAGGAACTTTTATACTATTTAAGGCAAATTAAAGATGAAAATCTCGTTAAAGGACACGGGGCGTATAAGGTATTTTTGGACAGTCCGCTTGCAATTAACGCAACCAATATCTTTATGGAAACAAGCCCCGCATATTACGACGAGGAAACGGATAAACTGATAAAGGCGGGTATCAATCCTATCGGCGTAAAAGATTTGCAATATTCCATAACGAGTGAAGATTCTAAAATGATAAACGAGGAGACAGACCCTTGTATCATAATTTCCGCATCGGGAATGTGCGAAGCGGGCAGAATAAAGCATCATTTAAAGCATAATTTGTGGAAAAAGCAAAGCACGATACTCTTTGTGGGCTATCAGGTCAACGGAACTTTGGGCAATGCCATATTGACGGGCGCGAGGCACGTTAAACTGTTTCAGGAAACCATTGCCGTGGAGGCAAAGATTATGAAGCTTCAAAACGTCTCCGCTCATGCCGACCGTGACGGGCTTATAGGATTTTTGGCAAAGCTTTCCGCTCCTCCCGCTCACGTGTTTATAACGCACGGTGACGACAGGGTGGCAGAAATGTTTGCCGAAAGAGTCAAACAGACTTACGGTTTCAAAACGACTGCGCCTTTCGTTGAGGAAGTATACGACCTTCTGACGGGAGAAAAGCTTCAAAACGGGCACAAGAAGGTAAGGAAGGAAAAACAAGTTATCAGCCGCAAAGCAGGAGCTTACGACAAGGTGCTCGAAGCACTCGAAAGACTTTCCAACGTTGCGAGAAAGAACGAAGGCAAGGCAAATCAATATCTTGAAAAACTTGCCAGACAGATAGACGAAATATCAAACAGATGGAGTTAATTTATCAGACTATATGACAGACGCTAAGCTAAGGGAAAAAATATATGCCGACGAATTAGGTTACAATAACGAGGTGACGTTTTATGCCCGTCTTTTAAAGAAGATGGACATAAAAATTTTGTTGCTGGCCGGGCCAAGCTGCGCAGGTAAAACCACCACGTCCGAAAGGCTCAGGGAATCGCTTTGCGAGAATGGCATCGAGACGTTTGTGCTTTCGCTCGACGACTTTTATTTGACGCGCGATTTAGTTCCGAAAACGTCGGAGGGTAAGCCGGATTTTGAATCGGTTTACGCGCTTGATTTGCCTTATATCAGGGAATGTTTCATAGGTCTTATGACGGGACAGACGGTGCAGGTTCCCACCTTCGATTTCAATTTGCACGGCAGGACGGACGTTTATAAAGAAATAAAACTAAAAGGCAACAGCATGTGCATAGTGGAGGGACTTCACGCTTTAAATCCCGTTATTTCCGACTGCGCCACGGGCAGCGATAAGCTTTTTAAAATTTACCTCGATTCCTATTCCGATTCCGACAAGCCCGACGCCACGAGGGTAATAAGAAGGCTTGTAAGAGATTATCATTATCGCTCGAGCGACGCCAACCGCACGTTTGAACTTTGGGACAACGTCATAGAGAGCGAAAGGATAAACATTCGTCCCTTTTCGAGATATGCAAACGCTACGATAAATACCTATTTCGATTACGAAAAAGCGGCGCTCAAGGCGCCTTTGATTGAGGTTTTAAACACATTGAAACCGGACAGCATATATCAAAAAAAAGCGGAAGAGTTAAGGCTCTCGATGGAATCGGTAAATGAAATTCCGCTTTCATACGTTCCTACCAACAGTCTTTTGCAGGAGTTCATTCCTCCTCTCGAGATACGCGACAGATATACCGTCGACGAGGAGAGCACTTAATTTAAATTCCGATTAAGCGTTGACACGGTTAAAATATACAGAACTTGTTTATATAGCTATAACTTAACTAAATAATATAATTAAAATAGTTTAATAATATAAAAATTTAAACTAAAAATCTTAATATATATTCAGATTAAACGGTAAGCGAATTTACTGAAAATCTTTGAAGGTATAAGCTTAGATTAAACGGTATGCAAATTTGCAATTTGCTTTAATCAAAAATAAAAAGCGGTAGTCCGCTTTTTATTTTTACCTTAATTTTAAATTATTTTAAGATTTTCAGCCTCTTATTATATTCATAAAAGGTGCCTGAATTTTTTTGCCGCAGTCATTTATCGAACTGATTTTAACCTCTCGATTGAATTCTCGTGCGGCATTTGGTGGACAAAATCGAATCGTCGACGCGGATTTCGTCGCAAGAGCAGATATTGCCGTTGTTGTATATGCACTTGCTGTTGCATTGAACGATACAGTCGTATCCTCTGTCCGGTGAAATTTCTTCCGCAGCTTCGACGTCGGCGAAAGCCTGAGCCAGAACGCCGCCTTCTCTTTTGATTTTAGAAAGGCATTTTCCTTTTTCTCCTACGGTAATCACTCCTGCAAGGCAAGTATTTTTCAAATTGTGTTCACAATTGGCAGTTTGACATAAGATTTTTTTCATACAATCCTCCACTAAAATTATTTGCCTAAAATGAAAATATATACTTTTATTTTTGTCGGTTGTGTGTTATATTGTTTTAAAGGAGATATATATGAAAGTTATACTACTTGAAGACGTAAAAGGAACAGGCAAAAAAGATGAAATTATAGAAGTTAATGACGGATATGCGAGAAATTTTTTGCTTAAAAAGCATCTGGCTCAGGAAGCCACTACCGCAAACGTAAATATTTTAAATCATAAAAAGAAACTCGAGGCTCAGCGCATAGAGGAAGAAAAAGCGGCGGCAAAGGAACTTTGCGACAAAATTAACGCTACCGAGGTGACTGTAAAGGTCAAGTGTATGGGGTCTGACGGCAAAATGTTCGGCTCTGCCACAAATGCCGAGATTGCCGAAGCGCTCAAAGAACAGGGCATAGACGTCGATAAAAAGAAAATAGTTTTAAAAGAAAACATTAAAGCCTACGGCGACTATACCGTCACCGTAAAGCTCTACGCCGAAATTTCGGCAAAGTTAAAGGTGCACGTTGTCAGAGAAGTCATCTAAGGATTTTGAATTCAGAATAGACGACCTTCAAACAGATGGATTAAAGCTAAAGCAAAATCCATCTTTTTATTGTTTCAACTGCGATAGCGTCATGCTTGCAAACCTTGTAAGGCTCACGGGCAAGTCAAAGGCGTTAGAGCTTGGTGCAGGAAGCGGAGTTATCTCAGTTCTGCTTACGGGCAAACGCAAATTGAGGCATATAACGGCAGTGGAAAAACAGGAAGAGATGTTTGCTCTTTTAAAAGAAAACGTTTCTATAAACAATCTGTCTGATAAAATAGAAATTTTAAACGCCGACATATTGGAAATCGAAAAATATTTTACAAAAGAGAGTTTTGACCTTGTAGTATGCAATCCGCCCTACGAAAAGGCGACGGGACGGGACAGCGTTACCGATAACTGCCGCTCGGAAAATCTCGCCACGGTGGGCGACTTTATTGCCGCCGCTTCAAAAATGCTCATGTTCGGCAAAGATTTTTACATGGTATGCAAAATGAAGCGTTTGCAGGAAGTTATGGCGTTGCTGTCAAAGCATAATCTCGCCGTAAAAGAACTCGTAATCGTCTATCCCAAAGCGAATAAAGAAGCGGATACGTTTATCGTCAGAGCGGTAAAGGGCGGAAAAGAGGAACTCAGAACCGACGTCATAGTGCAGTATAACGACGACGGCACTATGACTCAAAAATTTAAAGGACTTTATAAATAATGGAAAAGGGCAGACTTTACATTGTAGGAACGCCGATAGGCAATCTTTCGGATATATCCAAAAGGGCGGTGGAAACGCTTAAATCCGTCGATTATATCGCCTGTGAGGATACAAGGCACACCTTGCCCCTTTTGAATCATCTTGGCATTTCAAAAAAACTTTTTGCTTATCACAAATTCAACGAAAACGAGATAAAGGAAAAACTTCTTTCCTTGCTTTTCGGTGGAGCGAAAGTCGCATTGGTTTCGGATGCGGGTATGCCGTCCGTTTGCGACCCGGGCTCCGCCGTCATATCTCTTTGCCACAAAGAAGGAATAGAGGTCGAAGTCGTGCCGTCCGCCACGGCGGTGACGAGCGCACTCTCTTTTGCGGGATACGACGCAAGCAAATTTGTGTTTTTGGGTTTTCTTCCGCAAAAGGATTCGGAAAAGCAATCGTTGCTCTACGATTATAAAAATTTGAAAATTCCCACCGTAATATACAGCGCGCCTCACGACGTGACTGCCGACGCAAAGGCGATATTTGACGCTTACGGCGACAGAGGCGTAGCGGTTGTTAAAGAAATAACAAAAATTCACGAGGGTGTCGAGTTTACCACGCTTGCCGATTTTAAAATCGCGCCGCCCAAAGGGGAATACGTTCTCATAGTGGACGGGGCGAAAAGCGAGGAAAATCCGCTTAATTCACTCGGCGTCAAAGAACACATTTTAGCCTATATACGCCTTGGCGAAGACAAAAAAGAGGCGATAAAAAAAGTCGCCAAGGACAGGGGACTTACAAAAAACGAAGTCTATCAGCTTGCGATAGATTTAAAGGACGAGATATGAACATAGTTTTGGTAGAGCCTGAAATTCCGCAAAACACAGGCAATATAGTCAGAACGGCGGCGGCGACGGGCTCAAAGGTGCACCTTGTCAAGCCGCTCGGTTTCGATATATCCGACAGAGCTTTAAAGAGAGCAGGGCTGGATTATTGGCATTTTGTCGACATAAAGGTTTACGAAAATCTTGAGGGCTTTTTCGAGAAAAACGCTTTCGGGAAATATGAAAAGGTCAATTCCGCTTATAAACTGAGCGCCGACGCTAAAATGTATTACGCATCCACAAAGGCTAAGTATAGATATGACGAAGTCACTTTCGACGACGACTGTTTCGTGCTTTTCGGCAAAGAAACGAAAGGGCTTCCCGAGGAGCTCTTGCACGAAAACTATGAAAACGCTTTCCGCATACCCATGATTGACGGTTGTCGCTCGCTTAACCTGTCAAACTCCGTGGCAATAGTCGTCTACGAGGCTCTAAGACAAAACGGTTTTAAAGGGCTTCTAAGCGAGGGAAAGCTGACAAAGTTTTAAACGGTAATTTAATGAGTAGTGAAAATACTAAAAACAGACGGATTAAACCGTCTGTTTTTTATTTAAGATTGTTTTATTATATTTTATTTTTAAATTGCAAAGAGCATCGGAGAATTATTTTTTGTTGTCAATGTCGTATTGCACCTTAAGGTCGGGATACTTTTTGCAAAGCAAGTCCCAAAGATGGTCGGCTATTTCTTCACTGCCGTATCTGTCGTGAATGGCGAGGGCGTTGTCTTGCATCTTTTTTAACAAGGCTCTGTCGGCGTCGAGTTTTTTGACCGTCTTTACCGCCTTAGACGGATTTAATACGTTAAGTGCGCATTTAACATCTTCTACATAATATAGAGAATTGTTCTTTTCAATCGTGGTGGCGTGCTTGGTGATGATTTCCGCAACGCCGAAAAACGCCGGCTCGGCAACGGAGGACGCTCCGCTCTTGCCCATAAATATATCCGCCGCCGCGAGATAGTCGAGAGTGCAGGGGCAGAAGCCTTCGACGACGAACTTAATGTTCGGGTGCGGCTTGAGTTTTTTTAAATCGTTATACAGCTTTTCGTTTTTTCCGCATATGGCGACGACGTTGGCGTCAAGGTCGGTTTTCAAAAGGCGTTTGCAAATCTTTTTCATTTTGCCGAGCCCGTATCCTCCTTCAAACAAAACTATCGTCAGTTTATCTTCGTCAAGCCCCAGGCGTTTGCGGTTTTCTTTTTTATCCTTTGAAAATTTATACGCTTCTTCCCTGATAGGGAAAGTTACAAGTTTCAAATTTTCGTCGGTGTAGCCGAATTTGCCGATGACTTTGTCGTAACCTCTCTCGCTCGAAACCATAACCATGTCGCAGTAGCCGTGATAGAAGGGCTGTATCATAACGTCGGGATTGTAAACGGTTATGATGGGTTTGTTGTTTGTCACTTCTTTCGCTATCAAAGCGGTGGATATGTGAGTGTTTAGAACGAGGTCGGCTCTAAAGCTTTCCATGCGGGATATGAGCTTTTGGCGCATCTTTTTGCTTTGGACGGCAGAAAAAACTCTTTGTAAAACTTTGTAGTTTGTTATATCCATCATAAAAGTTTCAAACATACCCCATGAAGTGTGCTTGTTTGCTCTTATGACGTCTTTAACAAAGCTTTGTTCCATTTTTATCAAAGCCTTATCGCCCGAATCTTTAAAAAAGTATGGGCGGGATACTTCGGTATATTTTCCGTATTTTTTTTCAAAAGCGTTTGCGATGGAATTTGACGGGATAATGTGTCCCATACCTGCTTCCACAAGCGGAAATACGACTTTTGGCTTTTGCATTTGTTTCTCCTCAACCGCACTGCGGTTTAATTTATGTAGCTTTGCCAAAACAAATTATAATATATTTTATTTCACTTTACAACTTAATCGGCACTGTTTGTGTGAAAAACAAAAACAAACGGCTTTGCGATATGGATTTTTAAGCCTTATACTCGTTTAAATATATTTTGCTTTTATTTTAAGGTTAAATACAAAGCCCGAACAGGACTATATGTCCGATGATTGAGATGAAATTTATAGCTTGATTTAATTGATAAAAAAATATCAATTTATCATTTGCAACTTAAAATTTCTTGCAAAGTAAAATGCTATGTGATATAATTTGCATTGTATAAAAAAAGCTATGGGGTTACCCTAAAAAGGAGATATTATGGCAAAGAAAACAATTCAAGATATTGAAGTAAAAGGCAAAAAATGTCTCGTTCGCGTTGATTTCAACGTTCCTATGAAAGACGGCGTTATCACCGACGAAAACCGCATCATCGGCGCGCTTCCCACCATTAAATATCTGATGGAACACGGCGCGAAAGTCGTGCTTTGCTCGCACATGGGCAAACCCCACAACGTGTTTGACGACAAAATCAAACTCAATAAAAAGGAAAAGGCGAAAATCGAGGCTTTACCCGAAGAAGAACGCGCTGCGGCAACCGCCGAAGCAATCGAAAAGGCGAAAAAAGACGTCAAAAAATTCAGTCTTGCTCCCGTTGCGGCGCGCCTGAACGAACTTCTTGACAACAAGGTAACGTTTGCAACCGACGTCATCGGCCCGGACGCGAAAGCAAAAGTCGCGGCTTTAAAGGACGGCGAATGCGTACTTCTTGAAAACCTGCGTTTCCACGCCGGCGAAGAAGGCAGGGACGAAAACTTCTGCAAGGCTCTTGCCGAATATGCGGACGTTTACGTCAACGACGCTTTCGGTACGGCGCACCGTTCGCACGCGTCGACCGCCGCTATCGTCGAATACGGTTTTGTAAAGACGGCGGTTTGCGGTTTCCTTATCGAAAAAGAATTGTCTGTCATGGCGGACAGTCTCGAACATCCCGTACACCCGTTCATCGCAATACTCGGCGGCGCGAAAATCGCCGACAAACTTAACGTAATCAACAACCTGCTTGACAAATGCGACGCTCTTATCATCGGCGGCGGCATGGCTTATACCTTCCTGAAAGCGCAGGGCGGCAAAGAAGGTTTGTCTTTGGTCGACGACGAAAAACTCGAATATTGCGAAAACATGCTTGACAAAGCGGAAATCCTCGGCAAAGAAATTTATCTTCCCGTTGACAGCGCAATCGTTTCGGCGTTCCCCGATCCCATCGACGCACCCGTAACGGTCGAATACGTTGACAGCAAGAGCATTCCCGACGACAAAATGGGGCTCGATATCGGCGTAAAAACGCAGGAACTTTTCGCAAACGTCATCAAAGGCGCAAAGACGGTCATCTGGAACGGACCTATGGGCGTTTTTGAAAACCCGACTCTTGCAAAAGGCACGTACGCGGTTGCGGAAGCGCTTGCGTCGCTTCACGGCACCGGCGCAACCACCATTATTGGCGGCGGCGACAGCGCGGCGGCTGTACAACAACTTGGCTTTGCGGATAAAATGACGCACATTTCAACGGGCGGCGGCGCGTCGCTTGAACTGTTTGAAGGCAAAGTGCTTCCCGGCATCGCCTGCCTTAACGACAAAGACTGAAATCACAACGACTTAATCTTATAAAGGAGAATTTATTATGCGTAAACCTATTATCGCAGGTAACTGGAAAATGAACAATACTATCGCCGAGACGAAGGCTCTCGTGACCGAACTTATTCCTTTGGTCAAAGACGCGAAAGCCGACGTCGTAATCTGCACGCCTTACACCGACCTCGCCACGGCGGTCGAAATGACGAAAGGCACGAACATTCACGTCGGCGCGGAAAACGTACACTGGGCAGAGAAAGGCGCGTTCACGGGCGAAGTTTCGGCGAATATGCTTGTCGAACTCGGCGTGGAATACGTCATCATCGGACACAGCGAACGCCGTCAGTATTTCGGCGAGACCGATCAGACTGTCAACGCACGCGTTAAGGCGGCACTTTCCAAGGGGCTTAAACCCATTATCTGCGTCGGCGAACTTCTGGAAGAGCGCGAAGCGGGCAAAACCGAAGAAGTCGTTGTCCGTCAGACCACCGAGGCTTTCAAAGATATCGACAAATCCGAACTTGAAAACATCGTCATCGCATACGAACCCGTATGGGCAATCGGCACCGGCAAAACCGCAACCGCCGACGACGCGAACGCAACCATCAAGGTTATCCGCGACACAATGGCGAACCTTTATTGCAGAAACTGCGCCGACAACAAAGTACGCATTCAGTACGGCGGCAGCATGAACACCAAAAACGGCGACGAACTTAT
>ERZ779737.775-NODE-775-length-28127-cov-3.895839_pt1 | contig 28127 bp, 24 predicted proteins | sample MGYA00511889_ERZ779737 | MGnify/ENA primary metagenome ERZ779737 (study PRJEB29588, sample SAMEA2163575) | human gut metagenome | biome: human gut; feature: human-associated habitat; material: faeces | place: Denmark | collected 2008/2010 ... | reverse complement strand
CCCCAGTCGCGCGGGGCGACCAGCCGGTCCGCCGCTTCCTGCGCGCCGTCCGCGCACAGCGAAGAAATGGTTTGAACGGTATGAAAACGATGCGCCGCGTCCAACAGCGACTTGGAGGGAATACACCCGCAGTTTAAACACACGCCCCCCACTTTGTTCTTTTCCACCAAGGTTACTTTGGCCCCCAGCGAAGCGGCCTTTAAAGCGGCCGGATAGCCCCCCGGGCCCCCGCCGATTACAACGATATTTTTCATAGCCCCCCCTATTAGCCTTACGGCGTTTTGATTATACCTATTGTAGCATTAAAAACGGTATAATAAAAAACAGGAAACCCTATGCCAAACAACAGTAAGCCGTCTTATATCGGACACCGTGAACGCATCCGTGAAAAATTCGCATCGGCGGGGCTGGACTCGTTTCTGGACCACGAAACGCTGGAACTGCTGCTGACGTACGCCGTTGCGCGCAAAGACACCAAACCGATTGCCTGGGCTCTTTTAAAGAAATTCGGTTCGCTGGCCGCCGTGCTTGACGCCGACCCGGCCCAATTAACCAACGTGCCCGGCGTGGGACAGAACACCGCCCAGTTTTTAAAACTCATCCGCGCCGTGTTTAAAAAGTACTCGTTTGACGAAGTAAAAGAACGCGTAACCATCCGCACGCCCCAGCAGGTGCTGAATTACTGCAAAGCGTCTTTGGCGGGCAGGAAAGAAGAATGTTTGGAAGTCATCTACCTTTCGGTGCGAAACACCGTTATGAGCACGCAGGTGGTGGCGTCCGGCCTGATTGACCGGGTGGCCGTATCTCCGCGCAAGATTGTGGAATGCGCGCTGGCGGCCAAGGCTTCGGCCATTATTTTAGTTCATAACCATCCGTCCGGGGACGCGACTCCCTCCCAGGAAGACATCAACCTTACGCAAAGCGTAATCCGGGCGGCGGAGCTGTTTGGTATTTCGGTGCACGACCACATCATCATCGGCAAAGGCGCGCATTACAGCTTAAAAGCCAACGGGAAAATATAATGAATCTTTTAAAAGAGGTATTAAAATATCAAGTTTATCCGGCCATGGGCTGTACGGAGCCGGTATCGGTCGCCCTGTGCGCGGCCCACGCCGCCAAGGAACTGGGCGAAGAAGCGGCCAGGGCCGATTTTAAGCTGGACGCCGGCACCTACAAAAACGGGATGGGCGTACGCATCCCCAATACGGACGGCGAAAAAGGCAACCTGCTGGCCGGAGCTATGGGTATGCTGTTAGCCAAGCCGGAACTGAATATGGAAATTCTGGGCGCGGCGGACAAAGAAGTGCTGGCCAAAGCCAAAGAAATCATCCGTCAGCACCGCGTAACCATGGAAGTGGCCCCCGGCGCACACGGCTTTTATATTGAAGCCGCACTGACGGGCGTAAGCGGCAAAACGGCCAAATGCGTGATTGCCGGCAGTCATACCGAAGTGGCGTTTTTATCCTGCGGTACAGACGTAAAAGTGGATAAAACGCCGCAAAAAGCAAACTGCGCCCAAAAAGCGCACGATTTTAAAAACGCCCTCAAAAACGCCACCTTGCAGGACCTGCTGGACGCGGCAGACAATGCCAACGACGAAGACCTGGCGTATATCAAAAAAGGCGTGGATATGAACTTAAAAGCCGCCGAAATGGGCCAGGCTTTGCAAAAAGTGGGCTTTTATATCAAAGAGCTCGTCCGCAAACGCCTGCTGCAAATGGATTTGATTTCTTCCACCAAAATTTTAACCGCCTGCGCCGCCGACGCGCGCATGGACGGCCAGGCCGTGCCCGTAATGGCCAGCGGCGAATCGGGCAACCAAGGCGTGGTAACCATTTTAGTGCCGTGGAAAGTGGGCAAAGAAATGGAAGTGGACGAAAAAACGATTTTAAAAAGCATCGCGCTTTCGCACCTGTTAAACGGCTACGTAAAAGTGTTTACCGGCGAACTCGCGCCCATCTGCGGCTGCGCCATCGCCGCGGGCGTAGGCGCGACGGCGGCCATCGTCTACCAGCAGCGCGGCAAGTGCGTGCCCGCCGTTACGCTGGCGATTAACAACATTATAAGCGACATCGGCGGTATGCTCTGCGACGGAGCCAAAAGCGGCTGCGCGCTGAAAGTGGTCAGCTCCACGGACGCGGCCATCCGCGCCGCTTATATGGCCGTGCACGATTACGGCATTACCGAAGTGGAAGGATTTGTGGGTAAAACCGCCGAAGAAACCATCCAAAACCTGGGCAGTATTTCCACCGTAGGCATGAGCCGGGTGGACCCGATGATTGTGGACATTATGCAGGGGAAATGCAACGGATGAAACGGTTAAAAGACGGCGGCCTTGCGTTTTACCCCACCCGGTGGCTGCACCTCGTTTCGGGCGTATTATTTACAGCCCTTTTCGCACTCTTTATTTATCAAATGCCGCCGGACCAGCCATTCACATATTTTATCGTCGCGTTCTGGGCGCTGGCGGCGTTTTCTTTTTTGAAACAGGGCATCTGTCCGCATCCGGTATGCGTGGTATATCCCGGCCTGGACGGCCCCGGGCTGGTTCAGCCGCAAACAATACAGTTTATTCTGGGAAGAAGCGGAAGCTTTTTATTTAAAGGAAGAATGGGTCCGCCGGGGCAAAAACTCCGTACTCGTTAAAGTACTGGTGCTTCATCCAAATGCCACAGCTTCCGACCAGGCTGAGCGGAAACTGACAGACTTTTACCGCCTGCCCGCCCGCAGCCGGGAACAATTGCTGCGCGAAATTGCGGCGCGGGGCATTGCCCGCTTAGAAGACGTACCGGATAAAAAAGTTCCGCCGTTTATCAAAAACCTGTGGGATAAAACCCAATTCTAAAAAACCCGGCATCCAGCCGGGTTTTTTCATTCAAATTTACCATATCCCCTGTTATTCCCGGGCGAAGGTATACGCCAGCACTTTTTTCGCGCCCGCCCGCTTCAACGCTTCCGCACAGCCTTCCAGCGTGGCGCCGGTGGTGGCTACGTCGTCTATCAACAGGATGGTTTTGCCCTTTACGGCCGCCCGGTTGTTGCAGGAAAAAGCTCCGGCCATATTAAGGAGCCTGCCCCTGCGGCCCAGCGTAGTCTGGCTGACGGTGTCGCGCACGCGCGAAAGCGAAACGGTGTCCGCCGTCAGGCCCACTTTCGGGCCGAACGCTTTTGCCAGCAGTTCGCTTTGGTTGTAGCCGCGCCTGCGGTTCTTTTTGGGATAGAGCGGCACCGGAATAACCAGCTCCGCGTCCGCCAGTTCGGGATATTTTTTAAAACGCTCCGCCATCAGCCCGCCCATATACCCGGCCAGGTAGTCGGCCCGGGCGTATTTTAACGCGTGTACCAATGCGCGCGAAGAGGTATTAAACACAAAAGCCGAACGAATCACCCGGCATTTGTATTCCCGTTCCTTGCTTCCCCGGCAGGCGTAGCAGTGCGCACCGCCGGATTTTAATACCGCGCCGCAGCGTTTGCACACCAGCGGGCCCGGGGCCGCCAAAGCCGCCGCGCATGCCGGGCACAAGGGCTCCTCGGCGCGCCACGCCAAATCTTTCCCGCAGCAAAAGCAGGTGCGCGGAAACCAAAAATGCAGAAAGAGTTTAAGAGGCGCTTTCCAAAAAGTGTTCATACGCGTTTAGAACTGTATGGTTATGTTGGCCGCCGCGTTATAGGCGGTGTAGTCTTCGGTTTTTACGTAAGCGTGGTTTAAGATGGTAAATCCGCCGCCCAGCGTAAAGCGCAGGTTTTGGGACATTTCATAATCCAAAGACGTGCTGAAATCAAACATTTTATAGTTGTCTTTCACTTCCACGGGGGAGCGTTTGTCCTTATACGTGAAGGTGGTGTTCCAAATCACGCGGTTGGTGGCATTGTACATTTTATTGATAAACGGCAGTTTAAACCCGCGCGGGATGTTAAAGTCCCACCGCAGGTTCAGGCTGGGGGTGGTTTCGGTGGTGCTTTCGCTGATTTGGCCGGCCACCAGCCATTTATCGTGCGAGGAGTAGAGCAGTTTGGGCGTGACGCGCATGGAACCGATGTAGAAAGAAGTTTGGGCGGAAATGTCGTTGTCGCGCACGGTTTCCAAACTGGTGCCGACGCGCAGGTCCGTCTTGTCGGACTCTTTGCGCGTGTAGTTAAGCACCGTGTCAAAATAGTTAAACAGCATAAAGCGCAAGTCTCCGCCGTACTGCGTGGTGTATTGCTCGTCCGTGCCTTTATTGGTTTGTTCCACCCAGCTGTAACGCAGTTTTAAGTTGGAAGAATTGAACCATTTGCCGCCGTAGAAAAACTTTTCCAAATCCGAGATGGAAAACGTCATATCCGGCAGAGTTAAGCTGGTGGAATCGTACTCGGTGCCGGTCTGGTCGTTGGTTTGGAGCGTTTTGGTAAAGTTGTTAATCAGCGAAATGGTTTTTAACGGCGCGGCGGCTCCGCCCAGGTTGTACTGCGACAGGGGACTCCAGCGCTGGGTGGAGGTGAATGTGTCGCGCAGAATAAGACTTTTGCGGTAGCCGTATTCGCCCACGTCTTTTAAGGAACTGCGAATCCAGAGCGCTTTGCGCGAATCAAAATCGCTGTCCACATCCGCCCACGAGTCTGCGTCCTGGATGCGGTAGCTGGACGAAATGACAAACGTATTTAACAATTTGCTTTTGGGGAAAAATTCGTTGCCGTTGAGCGTAAGCGACACGCCGCCGTCCGCGTTGCGGTTGACGGTTTTCACCTCGCCCACGCCCACGTCTATCTGTTTGCCGGCGGCGGAAATCGTTTTGGCCGTAAGGTTGTTGTTTTCCACCGTGCTGATGTTGTAGCTGACCGAAGGCGCCAGCCATTTGGCGATTTTCCACGTGCTGTTAAAGCCCGTGTTTTGCGTCATGGCCTTGGGGTAGCTGTAATCTTTCTGCTCGGTTTGGGCGTACTGGGTGCGGTCTTCCTTGCTTTTGCTTAGGTTATAGCTGGGCGTAAAGTTAAAATTGTTATTGGGCTGGTACGTCACCTTCATATTCATTTTTTGGGTATTTTCGTCGGTATTGTAATAGTTGGCGGATTCTAAATGTTTGTCGCGCTCGTAATCAATGGACGAATCCGTGATGTGGTATCCGGCGGAAATGTTTTTAAACGAACCCGCGGAGTGGGACAGCGTCGCGCCGTATGTGCGCGCGTTGTCCTTGCGTTTCATCGCATCGTAATCCACGCTGTCCACCGTGTATTCCAGACCGATTTTGGGCAGATTTTCTTTAATAAAGTCCCCGCGCACCACGGCGGTTTGCCGGTCCACCTTGCCTTTGTCCAGCAGGCTGACGGTGTTGTAGTCCGTACTGTCGGTAACCATCGGGGTTACGGTGCTGGAGCGAGTGAGGTTGGCCTGCATCGGAAATTCTTTGATTTTATCCACTTTTAAAAAGTATTCTTCTTCCGTAACTTCCTGATTTTTGGATACGGCCAGCGGCGTTTCAAAATTGCTGTCCTGGTATTTGTATTTTGCGCCCGCGCTGCCCCATTCGTCCAGGCGGACCACCACGTCGCCCTTGTAGGCCGTGCCGTCCAACGTAATGGCCTCGGCCAAATGGATGACGTTTAACCACACTTCGCCCTTGCTGCCCGTCGTGCCGTCCTGGCGCTGCACGCCGGTGAGCATTAAGCTTACTTCGCGGAAATTCATAATTCCCCCGGTGGCGCGGTGGCGCACCACGCGCACGTTGTACGACGAGTCGGACGCGTCTTCAAACGCATCGGCCACGCCGTCCCCGTTCGTGTCCACCATTTTAAGCGAAATCAGCCGCCACCCGCGGAAGTTCGTAGGCACGATGACTTTGTCAAAATTGTTTTCGGTGCCGACTTTGAGGAAAAACTCCGTCCCGTCCTGGTCCAGCGCCCGGCCCGTGCCCTGCTCCACCGCCCCGTGCAGCAGAAAGCGGAACTCGCGGTGCTGGGTAAAGTCCATACTTCTAAAGTTGCGGTTGGCGTAACGTTCGCCGGCGGGAGAATCTTCCGGTGCGTCGTCGGACACGGCGGGCAGGCCGTCCGTATTGAATTTAATGTTGAGCGATTGGTCCAGCGCGTTGGTGGAGCCGGTGGATTTTTTATAATTTTCAATGGAGCCGTAGAGATAATTGAACACGGTCAGCCCGTCGCCCGTCCGGTCCGAAAAAATAGGTTCGTAGTCCGTATTGTCCACATTGTTAATGCCGGAGACGGAAAACACGTCCGGGTCCGTTTCGTTCTGCGTGTTCCAGGCCGTACCCGACAGAGACACGTTGGCGATTTTAATCTGCCCTTTCAGCTTCTGGCCTTTTTTAAGGGTGATGCGCAGGTGGCGCACGGCCGTCCACTGCGCTTTTTCCGCGGTGGACAGCAAAAGCGGCATGGTGTACGTCTGCCACGAAGTGTTGCTGGCCGTATTGTTGACCAGCCCGTTAATGGACGCACCCGCAAAACCGAAGTTGCCCTGAAGCGGGATATCTTCCGGGTCAAATTTGCCGTTGCCGTTTAAATCCTGCGAGTCAATGCGTCCGTTGGGCTGGGATTCCGGGTTAAACACGTTGTTTACAAACGGATTGTACCGTTCTTCCGTCCCGTCCGGGTTGGTAAACAGCCAGCCGATGTCTTCATTCGGGGCCAGGCTGCTGCGGCAGTAAACGTCTTCGGTTTTCGGCACGCCGGTGCCGCACTGGGTGTCCATGCCGGTGCCGCTGTCGGAGTATTCGGAAATATTACCGAACGTAAAGTTTACCTGCGGGCCGCCTTCTTCGCCCAGCATGGTCAGTTCAAAAGACGTTTTGTCCGACAGGTCCATCCCGCTCTGGCTTAACGGATAGACGATGGAAACTTCGTCGCGGCCGTCAAAATCAACCCCTTTGGTAAAGTCGTAATTTAAAATCAGCACTTGCTGTTTGTCGTTGTAGTTGGAGATGGAGTGCGGATTGATTTCCAGGGACGGCAAGTCCTGCGTGTCCCAATGGATGGAATCCAAAAACGACGGCAGGCCGCTGGGGTTGGAAGCGATAATCCAGTCTTTAAATACGCGCGAACCGGCCACCTGCTCGTTGGTTTCGTTCATACTGTCCACCATCGCGTAGCCGAACAGGTTCTGCTTTTTTTGGCTTTTGGCCACTTCCGCGCTGAAATCAACGGACAGCGGATCGGCCAGTTTAATGTCTTTACCGTTGATGTCCGCCCCATACACCAGCAAATCTTTGGAATAGCTGCCCACCTGCGGCACGGTGGAGGGTTTATCTCCCCCTTCTTTCAGCACCGTGGCCCCCATCACGATTTTATCAAACAGCTTGTAGTCCAGCCGGCCGCCCATAACGGAATTGTTGGAGCTGGAGCCGGTGGTGGTGTCGTAGGTAATGTCAATGACGGAATTTTCGGTAATTTCATCGCCTTTATAGAAGGTGATGAAGCCGGAGGTGTAGTCAATGTAATAGTCGTTGTTGCGCGTCAGGGTGCGGCCGTTTAATTTTACGGTTTCGGACTGGAGTACGATGTCCGACTCAATAAAATACGTTTTTACAGTGGATTCGTACTGGATTTTAAACGTCAGGTTGCGCGCGGACGTAGGCGTCGCGCCGTAGAGGCCGGTGTCGTTGATGCGGTACGTCATATCAAAAATACCGGTGTCAAAATCCACGTTAATGTAGCTCGGGTACTGGTAATACTGGCTGGAAACGGCCTGGCCGTTGGCGTCCTGCAATTGCAAAATAAAATTGCCTTTGCCGTTGTCCTGCGTGATTTTCTGCGCGCCGATGTTGTAATACGTTTTGAGCTCCAGCTTGTTGGCGGTTTCGGTCGCCAGGCCCGCGCCGGAAACGACGGATTTGTCGTTTTCCGTTTTGATGAGTTTAATGGTGCCGGGCGTGCCCATGGCGTTGCTTAACTGGTTGCCGCGCGTATCGCGGTAGTCCACGGCCAGCACGCTCTCGGCCGTGATGGTGCGCTTAAAGGTAATGATGCCGCTGGCGTAATCCACCGTATAGTCCACGCCGCGCGTCAACAGCTGCCATTTGGCCTGGTAATCGCCGCCGCCCAATACGTCGGTGGCCGTTTTGTCCACGGGTACATAGTCGGAAGAGGTGGTGTTGCTGTCCAAATAAATTTCTTCCGTACCCGGGGAAATACTGCCCATTTGCATGGTCCAGTCGCTAAAAGCGGTGCGGTCAACCGGGTAGCGGATATTGCCCTGGTCGTCAATATACGGGCGGATGTTGCCGCCGAACGTCAAATCGTAATACGTGCGGCGGATGTAAGAAGTGTCCGCCAGCGACACGATTTCCGACACGCTGCTCCCCACAAACTGCTTCTGCTTGCTGGAACCTTTGGTCTGCGAGCCGATTAAATACAGGTTGGCGTTCTGGTGCTGTAAGTGCATTTTGGCGCCGAACAGCTGTTTTTGGTAAGCGATAAATTCCGTTTCGGGCAGCGACAGGTTGATATCGCCGAATTCCGCCAGCTGCACCAGTTCGCCCGGTTTGCCGCGGTACGCCACGGAGATGGTTTTTTCCTCTTCGCGCTGGTCGTCGTAGTCAATATCCACAAATACGCGTTCCAGGATTTTACCCTGCATTTTAAGCTGCATTTCCTGCTGCATCTCAAAACTGCTGTCATTGCGTTCTTCCACGCTGTTGTTGTCGTCTTCTTTATATTTTTTGGCGGCCATTTTAAAGCCCAGCACATAACGGCCCGTCAAAGCGATGCTGGTGCCGTAAAGAGGCAGCGACAGGGTGGGGTTTAACAAAGTTAAATCGGGAATGGGCTCCGGCCCTTTGTCCAGCTTATAAGAGCCTTCCACCGCCGTTACGGCCTGACGCCAAAACTCATTGGTGTATTTAAGCAGGTCCGCGTCGTCCGGCGGGTCTTCCAGGGCGAGTTCTTCCTCCTGCTTGGCGGCCTGGTCTTCTGCAAAAATGGCGTACTGGTCCTTATCCACCAGGCTGTACGGCAGCGTTTCGGCGCCGGCCGGGGGGGCGGCAACGAACTGGAGGATGAGCAAAAGGGCGACCGGGAGCCGCAGTATTTTCATAGGGGGAAAAAATACCTCATTATTTCATTCTATAATATTTGCCTATTTTATATCGGTATTAATCCGGTTTTTGCATAAAAAAGAGGCCCTTTTTAAGAGCCCCTTTTAAAAATTCCGTTCCGCCGCTTTTTACGGCACTTCAAAACGCTCGGTGCGGGACACCGCCCGGTGCACCAGAATGTCAAATTCCAGCACGTCCCCGCGGCGCACATCCGTAAACAGCCGTTCCGTATGGGCGGGGTCAAACGGCCCCGCATAACGCGGCAAATAAACTTTTTGCAGCAGACGGCCGGACGAATCAAAAAGACGCACGTCCCCCACGCTTTCTCCGCCCTGCAGCCGCACCGCCGTCCGCCCGCGGAACTGATAGCCGTAGTAAGGGGACATCCCCCCTTCGTAACCGCCGATCAGCCAATCCAGCGTGCGGCGCGCCGACACCCCAAACACAAATTCGTCCGCCGGGGCATGCCCGCTGTAAATGCCGGCCACTTCGCCTTTAGCGTTTAATAAAGGGGAACCGCAAAAACCGTTGAAATCATCGGACACGTCCTTGCTTTCCATCACTATTTTAAATCCTTCGGCCTGTTTCACTTTCAGCTCGTCCACCCGCGCAAAAGCCGTTTCCGTATAGGGCGAACCCCACACCACCAGCTCATCGCCGGGCTGCGGCATTTCTTTGGCCACTTTCAGCGGCCGGACATATTCCGCCGCCGAAGAGGGCAGTTCCAGCACCGCGGCGTCCGGCGCGTTCAGCCCGAATGCGCCGACGGCGGAAACCAGGACCGTGTCATAACGCACCGGCGTACCGTCCGCCCGGTACAATTCCAGCGAAAACATATTTCCCACCCGCCCCACAATATGATACGAGGCCACCGCATAGAGTTTGCCGGAGGAGGAGCGGACCACAAACCCGCTGCCCAGCGCCTCGCCCGTCGCGCGCCCCCGCACAACCACTAAAGACGAACGGATATGCCTTTCGGTTTCTTTCAGCGCAGAGGCCGCCTCCGCACCGTTCCAAGCAAGCGCCGGGCCGCGCAGGGCCTGGGGAGCGGCGGGCGCCAAATCCGGCTTTCGGGAGGGCGGAACCGGCTGCTGTTCCCGCATCAAACGCCGCAGCTCAGCCGCCCGGCCGGCGGGAGAATACGCCGCGGACAGCGCGGGAAGCTTGACCCCCCGCGCGTAGCGCAAATTGGAAGCAGAAACGGCTTCGGTTTTGCGCGTCAGCGCGCGCAAAAATTCCTTCACGGGCACTTTTTGCGCAAAAACGGACGGTGCGGCCAGCAACAGACATAAAAAGAGGCTTACAATTCTCATAAAGTTATTGTAGCCCAACCGGGGCCGTCCGCACCAGGGCCAAAAGGCCCAGTCTGCCGTGGGTCCGGGCCCACGGCGCGTAATTTCCCGCCCGGGCAAAGTGATATTTTGTTAGAATAAGATATATGCGTATCGGCATTTTTACCAGATACATCGCCAAAAGCCTCCTTACGTTCTTTGTGGGCGTGCTGGGGATTTTGACGTTTGTCATCTTTATGAACCACTTCATCCGCGTGCTGGATATGGCCATGACGTACGGCACCAGCTTCGGGTGGATTGTGTCCTCCCTGCTTAACATCCTGCCGGACGTATTCTGCCTCAGCGCGCCGATGGCCTTTCAAATCGCCATCCTCTTAACGCTTACCAATATGAGCGAACACGGCGAACTGATCGCCCTGCGCGCGGCGGGTTTTTCGTTTAAAGAAATCGTACGCCCCCTGTTATTCTGCGCGGTGATACTGTCCGTCATTTTAGTAACCATGAGCAACTGGCTCACCCCGCGCAGCTACAAGCAATTTTTAAACCGCCGCAACGAAGCCCGCAGCAAAATCACCAAAGTAAACCTGGAGCCGAAAACGTTTTTAAACCTGGGCGAGTGGGATTTGTATTTGGAGAACCTGGACGAAGAGACCGACGTCGCCAGCCAAATCCACCTGATTAAAAAAGAAGACAGCGGGGCGCTGAGCACCAAAGTAAACGCGGCCACCGGCAAAGTGATTTTAAGCGACACCGCCATCGGCCTGCAGCTGCAGGACGGCCAAATGCAGCGGCTGGACGCCAAAGACCCGTCTTCCATCATCGCCGCCAATTTTGACGAATACACCATGAGCATTTCTCTTTTAAAAGCGCACGCGCGCCGGCTGCGCGTGGGCGAAATGTCCACCACCAAGCTGTTAAGACGTATGCGCGAAATGCCGCTTTCCGAAGAGACCGTTAAAGAATACCGCACCGAAATCAGCATGCGCAACGTGCTGGCGCTCTCCCCGATTATTTTGCTTTTCGTCAGCTGTCCCATCGGCTTTTCGTTCGGCAAACGCACCAACAAAGGCTGGGGAATGCTGTTTAGCGTAATTATCATCTTTACGTTTTACCTGCTGATGACGCTGGGCATTTCCCTGGGCAAAAAATACGGCTGGCTCTCGTACGCCGGGCCGTGGCTGCCCATTCTGGCCGGCGTCGGCGCGGCTAAATACCTGTGGAAGAAGAGGCTAAATATCTAATGCGGATTTACTTCTATATCGCCAAAAAATTCTGGGGGCCGTTCCTGTTTGCGCTCGGCGTGTTTACCACGCTGGTGGTGCTGGGGGACACCTTTGAAAAGATGAAAAACCTCGGCAACGGAACCACCACCATCCTGGATTTACTTTCCTATTCGCTGGCTACGTTTCCCAACTGGCTGGCCACCATTATGCCCGTAGCGTGCCTGCTGGGGGCGATTTCCGTTATTTCCGAGATGGTGTCCAACGGCGAATGGACGGCCTGCATCGCCAGCGGCTTTGCGCCCAAGCAGCTGTTCAAACCCGTGGTGGCGTGCATTTTGCTGGTGGTGGCGCTTACCATGCTGATGCAGGAATTTATTGTCCCCCCCCTTAACGTAAAAGCCAACCGCATTTATTATACGCGCATCAGCCCGTCCGATTCCTTCAACCCCGATATTGAGCGCGACGTCGTGCTGAAAGTGTCCCCCAACCAAATGCTCTTTGCCAAAGAAGTGAATTTAAAACACGGTACGATGAGCCAGGTGTCCCTGGACACCTACGACGACCATTGGGACATTGCCGACCAAATCGTGGCCCGCCAGATGGTGTGGGACCCGCAAACCCGCGGCTGGCTGTTTTCGGACGGCATCCGCCGCACGTTTGTGGACCCGCTGGACACCACCGAACACACCTTTGAAACCGCCGAATCGTCCGTCAATTTAAACCCGGCGGAAATGTCCGTGGACCGTACGGAAAACAAACTGCTCAGCATCCGGGATTTATATAAGCGCGTCCATTTCTTCAAGCGCAGCGGGCTTTCGTCTTACGCGGCGCAAACCATGCTTCAGTCCAAACTGGCCACGCCGTTTGTAACGGTGATTATGTGTCTGTTGGGTATGCCGTTTGCCATCAGCATGCGCCGCAAAAGCAAAATTATCAACATTATTGCGTCCATGGTCATCGCGTTTACGTTCTGGTGGCTGATTTCCATGTTCACCTCCATCGGCGAAAACGGTTATATCAATCCGTTCCTGGCGGGGTGGGGACCGGTGTTGTTTTTCTCCGTAGTGGTATTCTTTGAATTTAAATGGATGAAATTATAATCCCCGTTTTCTCCGCGTGAAACACCCCGGGCGCAAACCCGGGGTGTTTTGCAACATATTTGCAAAAAATCCCCGTCCGGTATTCCGGGCGGGGATTTTACAGCCGCAACACAAAATTTATGAATGCGACAGGCGGTGAATGGCGGAGAGCAGTTCGTCCGTATCAAACGGCTTATACAGCACGCCGTCCGCCCCCAGCCGCTGGGCTTCTTCCAAAATCGTGTCCTGGCGCAGGCCCGTCACCACAAGCACTTTGAGCTCCGGCATATGCTTTTTAAGTTTAGCCAGAATGTCCAGCCCGTTTTCCGTCGGAAAGAAAATATCCAGCAGAATCAGCCCCACGCCGCTGCCGTCCAGCTTGGCAAACAGCTCGGCCGAGCCGCCCGCTTCAAACACCACTTCAAACCCGGAAGACTCCAGCACGTTCTTAATAGCCGAACGCAGGATAACCGAATCATCCACTAACGCGATTTTAAACATGCAGTCCTCTTATTTTTGGTAAGGGGCCATCAGTTTTTCCCCAAATTCAAGCAGCGCCTGCGTGTCTTTTTTAGTCGCGCTTTCGGCGTATACGCGCAGGAGCGGCTCCGTGCCCGAAGGACGCAGGAGCAGCCATTCGTCATTTTCAAAAATAATTTTAAGCCCGTCAAACGTCAAGGTTTCGGCCACGCGGCGGCCGTTGATTTTTTTCGGCAGTTTTTTGCGCAGTTTTTCGGCCATTACGCCTTTGTCCACCGCTTTGGCAAGCGGCAGATCGCGGCGCATATAAACGGAAGAGCCGTATTCCTGCGTTACGTCCGCGCACAGCTCGCTGGCTTTTTTACCGGTGGAGGCCATAATTTCCAAAAACGCCAGGGCGACGCTCAGCCCGTCGCGGTCCGGCAGATTGCCTTTCCACGCAAAACCGCCCGATTCTTCCACGCCAAACGCCACATCGTCCAGCCCCATACGTTCGGCCACGTTTTTAAACCCTACGCCCACTTCTTCAAACAGCATTTCGTACTTGCGGGCGATGCGTTTGAGCAAATAACCCATGGAAACCGTCTGCACGATTTTGCCTTTGAGTTTTTTATTCTTAATCAAATGGTTGCACAGCACGGCGGCAATCAGGCAGGGCGTTAAATAATTGCCTTTCTCGTCCACGAGGGCCACGCGGTCCCCGTCGCCGTCAAACGCCACGCCCAGCGCGGCTTTCTTTTCCGTCACCGTCTTTTTAAGAAGCGCCAAATTCTTTTCCACCGGCTCGGGCTGTTCGCCGCCGAAAGTGGGGTCGTGCTCCGCGCGCAGCGCGATAACCTGCTTGGCGGGGATGAACTTTTCCAAATATCCCGCCGCCGCGCCGTGCATATAATCCATCACCACTTTGCCTTTAAAGGCACTCAGCTTTTTGGCGTTTACGTGCGAAGCGACGTATTTAAAATACACGTCGGACAAATCTTTCTGCTCCGCCTTCTGCCCGTACAGAAACAGCACGGAGTTTTGGTCCATAAACTCTTCCACTTCCTTGGTTACGCGGGACGAGGCCGACCCGCCCGCCAGCTTGATTTTAATGCCGTTGTAGTTGGCCGGATTGTGGCTGGCCGTAACCATTACGCTCATCCAGAATTTATTTAAGCTCAGGCACGCGGCCACCGGGGTGGAAATGGGGCGGGAAGAAAGGGTGACGTCAATTTTATTGGAGCGGAAAATGCTGGCAATGTCGGCCGCGAACAAATCCGACATAAAGCGCCTGTCGTACCCGACGAAGATTTTGGGCGCTTTTCCGTCTTCTCCGGCCGGGGCGTTTTCGTTGATGTAATCGGCCAGCGCCTGCGCCATGCGCCGCACGTTTTCAAACGTAAAATCCCAGGCAATAACGCCTCTCCATCCATCGGTGCCGAACTTGATTTCAGATGCCATAAATTCTCCCGTTATAAAGGTAAAAATCGGTTTGCGTCCAATTTCCGTATACTTATAAACACGGTAAAAACACCCGTTATTGCGCTTGCCGCAAAGTTTTTTGCATACTTTTCCGTCTAAAAACACGGCTGTTTTTTGAAACCCTGCTTTTTAAAGCAAAAAAGTGGAGGTGGGGGGATTCGCACCCCCGTCCGAACATCCTTTCCATCCGGGCGCTACAAGTTTAGCTTCGCTGAGTTAACCGCAGGCTAAGCGCGAAGCGGCACGCTTACGGTTTGGTTCGTGTGTCTTAAACAAAGCCGGACGAACCGCGCCCGCTTTGCAGCATTCCATATGATAACCGCACTCTTTCAGCGTATGGAAGACACCGAAAGGGCGGTGGGACTAAGCGTTAGCCCAAGCGACTTGATTGTCGTTAGTTATTTTTTTGGCCCTATTTTAGCCGGCCTGGCCAACCGGCACTTGCTCCCGGGCGGCAACAGATACCCGTCGAATCTATTACACCCCCGTAAAAATACGGAAATTGTCAAAGAACGCTTCCTGTAAATTAGCATTATATTGTATCATTTTCTTATAACAATTTTGCGGGACAAAGGCAATACAAATATGTACGTAAGCACAAAACCGACCGTGTACCTGATTGACGGGCTGAACCTGGTGCGGAGCTTTTTATACCAATTTGCGCGTACGGAAGAGGAAGTAACGGAAGATTTCCTTGAATTTTTAAGCGAAATTTCTTTAGACGACCGCTACGCCATGCACCGCTACGAGGTGATTTTTGACGGTTCTTTCCGCCCCGTGGGCCCGCTGTACCGCGGCGGGGTGCACATCTCGTTCTCCGAGGATGCGTCCGCCGACCAAATTATTTACGAGCAGGCCAATTACCTGGCGCAAAGCGGACAGCGCGTAATTGCCGTAACGGACGACCGCCTGCTGCAGGACGATTTAAAACGCCTGGGAGTCAAAACGCTTTTCTGCCGCAAATTTTACAACGGTTTAAAAACCGCCGAAAAATAATGCGCCCGCGCACGGAAAAAGGTGCAAAGGACGCATTTTTTTGTTAAAATAAATTTATAAGAGGGCTGGTGGCGGAATGGCAGACGCGACAGACTTAAAATCTGTTGACCGCAAGGTCGTGGGGGTTCAAGTCCCCCCCTGCCCACTTAATACTTCCTGCCATTCAATCAAAACCACCGGTACGAAAAGCTTATGTTAGAAGATATCAACCGCACGCTGTCCAAATGTTTTGGCTGGGTCAGCACCGTTTTGCCCTTAGGGCTCAAATTTTTTGCCATCGCCGTAGCCGCCGCTGCGGTATTTTTGTTTTTTGACCTGCGCACCCTGGGGGTGCTGTGTCTGCTGGCGGGGTGCTTCTGCGCGTACTTCTTCCGCGACCCTAAGCGCGAAACCGTTTTCGCCGAAGACGAAATCGCCTGCCCGGCGGACGGCACCGTCCTTTCCATCAAAACGGAAGAAGACCCGAACTCCGTCGTGATCCGCATTTTTCTGTCTATCTTTGACGTACACGTCCAGCGTTCCACCGTTACCGGCAAAACGGGCGAAATTTTCTACAACAAAGGCACGTTCCTGTTCGCCAACAACCCGGCGGCGGACAAAAACGAACGCAACCTCATCCAGCTTTTTAAGAACGGAAACCCCGCCCAGTTTGCGCACGTGGAGCAAATCACGGGCGCTATTGCGCGCCGCATTGAATGCTGGGTAAAACCCCAGCAGGACATTAAAACCGGGGCCCACCTGGGCCTGGTGCGCTTTGGTTCGCAGGTGGCCGTATACCTGCCCAAAGACGGCGTGCGCATACTGGTTAAAGAAGGCCAAAAAGTGCAGGGCGGCGTAACCGTGCTCGGTCTGTGGAAATAGAGGCCCCTATGCAAGAAGAAAAAAAAGAAACCAAAGTAGTGGATAAGCTGAAACATACCGGCGCGATGACGGCGCCTTCGCTGTTTACGCTGGGCAACCTGGCCTGCGGTTTTTTCTCTATCCTCTCCGCGTCCAGGGGCAACTTCGCCCAGGCCGGCTGGCTGATTCTGGCCGCCGCGGTGTTTGATATGTTTGACGGACGCATCGCGCGCCTGCTGGACGCCGAGAGCGACTTTGGAGTGGAAATGGATTCGCTGGCGGACGCCATATCTTTCTGTGCGGCGCCCGCTTTTTTAATGTATTTTTTCGTACTGCACACCCAGCCGCTGTGGGGCGCGCCCATTGCGTGCGTATACGCCTGCTTCGGCGTACTGCGCCTGGCCAAGTTTAACACCATGGCCCATGCGGGCGAAGGCTCCAAAAAGTACTTCTCCGGGCTGCCCGTGCCGGCTCCCGCCGCGCTGCTGGCCTCGTTTGCCATTTCGTACAGCATTATGGAAGGCGATATGGGCGGACGCAACATCCACCTGCTGACGGTGTACCTGCCGCACCTGTACAATTTCGTCTGGTTTGCGATGTTGATTTTGTCCTTGCTGATGGTGTCCAACGTGCCGTATGCGGCCTTTAAAGCCAAACGCGAAAAACGCTTGAGCGTGTGGACGCTTTTATTAATCGTGTTCCTGGTGGTCATGCTGATCCGCTTCCCGCAGGACGTGATTTTTATCGTGTTTTCCCTCTATGTCGTATTCGGGCTTCTGGCGGTTTTATACCGGGCGTTCCGCGGCATTAAAGTGGAAAAATAAGCTTTTCAGTTCAATAAACATCCCCCGGCGTAGCCGGGGGTTTTTCTCAATACGGGCGCAGCCCTCTCTCTACTAGCTACTACTTGAAGTAGTTTCAACAACCTGTCATTTGCGTTTATTCTCTCTCTTATTTTGTCATCCCCGAGTGTTTTTGTCGGGGATCTGTCGTTATTAAAATGGAGCAGATTCCCGACTACTACCTTCGGGAATGACTCTTTTTTTCATTTATACCTGTCTGACAAAATTCTCTTTCTTCTTGCTCTTATATTCTCGTACTAAAACTACCTTACTCAACGGTGTAACCTTTACTGAACCCCCAGCCTAGCTGGGGGTTTTCAACAGATACAAAAACCCCGCGGGCGATAAGCCGGCGGGGTTTTAAAATATGCGGCGGACTATTTACCGGCGGCTTCCGCCAGTTTTTCCACGGCTTCCGCCAGACTCCAGCGTACGGCTTCTTTGTCCGTGCGCTTTTTATATTCGCACTGTCCGTCTTTTACCGTGCGGCTGCTGACCACCAGGCGGTAGGGCAGACCGATGAGGTCCATATCTTTAAACTTAATGCCGGCGCGCTCGTTGCGGTCGTCCAACAGTACGGAGAATCCGCGCGCTTCCAATCCGGCGGCGATTTCGTCCGCGTGTTTTTTAACGTCCGGGTTGGAGTCGTAATCAATCGCCACGAGGGCTACGTCAAACGGGGCCAGCGGCGCGGGCCAGATGATGCCGTTGTCATCGTGGGACTGCTCAATGGCGGCGGCCACCACGCGGCTGATGCCGATGCCGTAGCAGCCCATAATCATGGGTTTGGAAGTTTGGTTTTCGTCTAAAAAGTTGGCTCCCATGGCGGCGGAGTATTTCGTGCCGAGTTTAAACACGTGCCCGGCTTCAATGCCGCGCGTGAAGGTGAACTCTTTGCCGCAGCGGGTGCATTTGTCGCCGGCGGAGGCCATTTTTAAGTCGGCATATACGTCCACTTTAATGTCGCGGCGGGGGGTAACGTTAATGGTGTGTACGTCTTTTTCGTTGCCGCCGGAAACGCCGTTGACGATGTTTTTAACATAGTTGTCGGCGTAAATCATAACGGACGGGTTTTTTTCTTTCAGCCCCTGCGCGCCCGCAAAACCCACAAACGAACCCGTTACCTGCGTGTAAACTTCTTCGGAGGCTTTTTCCAGCTCGTTGCATTTTAAGAGGGCTTTGAATTTGAATTCGTTTAATTCGTGGTCGCCGCGCACCAGGGCCACCACGGGTTTGCCGTCGGCGGTAAAGACCAGCAGTTTAATCAGTTTGGAAGTGGGCACGTTTAGCATTTCGGCCACGTCTTCCACCGTGTAGGCTTTGGGGGTGGCTTGCTTTTCCATCGGTTTTAATTCGGCTTCGTCAATTTGAATTTCTTCGGGGGCCTGGATTTCGGCTTTTTCCGTATTGGCGGCGTATCCGCAGGAAGTGCAGTCCGCAATGGCGTCCTCGCCGGTGGCGGCCAGCACCATAAATTCGTGCGAAAAGTTTCCGCCGATGGAGCCGGTGTCGGCCTCTACGGCTTTAAATTCAAATCCGCAGCGTTTAAAAATGCGCTGGTAGGCGTCGTACATTTTTTGGTACCAGTCGTTGGCGCCCCGGTCGTCGGCGGCGAAGGAGTAGGCGTCTTTCATGTAAAACTCGCGCGCGCGCATAACGCCGAAGCGGGGGCGGATTTCGTCGCGGAATTTGGTGCCGAACTGATAGAGGCACAGAGGGAGCTGTTTATAGGAAGTGGTATCTTTTTTGACCAGGTCGGTGATGACTTCTTCGGCGGTGGGCGCAAAGCAGAATTCGGCCTCTTTGCGGTCCGTAAAGCGCAGGAGCTCTTTGCCGTAAAACGTCCAGCGGCCGCTTTCTTCCCACAGTTCTTTGGGCTGTACGAGCGGCAGCCACACTTCGCACGCGCCGGCGCGGTCCATTTCTTCGCGCACGATGTTTTCCACCTTTCTAAGCACTCTCAGGCCCAGGGGGAGCCATTCGTAAAGCCCGCTGGCCACCTTGCGGATAAGGCCCGCGCGAATCATCAGTTTGGCCGAAAGGGTGTCGGCGTCTTTGGGAGCTTCTTTTAAAGTAGGGATATAGTAATTAGAGAGTTTCATTTTGCGTAATTTCCTTTATTTTTTCCACGTGTTAATTTTTTCAATTAAAAAATCTACCCATTTTTCCTGGGGGAGTTTGAACATCGTTTCGCCGTGTTCAAAGTATAAGCCTTCGCCTTTGCCGCCGGCGATGCCAAAGTCCGCGTCGCGCGCTTCGCCCGGGCCGTTTACCACGCAGCCCATCACGGCGATTTTAAGGCCGGTGGCTTTTTGAAGGAGGACTTTGTCGGAATAAATTTTTTCTTCCAGCGCGTGTACGGTGCCCGTTACGTCCACCTGCGTGCGGCCGCACGTGGGGCAGGAAATCAGGTTCGGGCCGTATTCGCGCAGGCCGAGCGCCTTTAAAATTTCATATGCGGCGCGCACCTGCATGCGCGGGTCTTCCGTCAGCGAAACGCGGATGGTGGCTCCGATGCCTTTTTGCAAAAGCGTACCCAGCGCCACCGCGCTTTTGACGGTGCCGCTTAAAAAGCTGCCCGCTTCGGTAAGGCCGATGTGAAGCGGAATATCGCTCTGGCGGGCAAACAGTTCGTTGGCGAGCACGGTGCGTTTGAAATTGTCCGACTTTAAAGATACCACTACATTTTTAAAGTTCAGCTGTTCTAAAATGTTGGCCTGTTCCAGGGCTTCGTTTACCATCACTTCGGCCCATTTTTCGTCGGAAAGGTCCATCTTTCCGTCCACGCTTTTTAAATACTTTACGCTCCCGGCGTTTACGCCGATGCGGATGGCCGTGCCGTGGTCCAGCGCCGCTTTGACGACTTCTTTGGTGTTTTCCACCGCGCCGATGTTGCCCGGGTTAATACGCACCTTGTCCACGCCCTGTTTAATGGCTTCCAGCGCGAGTTTATAGTCAAAATGAATGTCCGCCACCAGGGGGGAGTGAATGCGCTTTTTGATGTCCCCGATGGCCAGGGCGGCCTGCATATCGGGTACGGCCACGCGGTTGATTTCGCAGCCGGCGTCTTCCAGCAGGTTAATTTGTGCGGCCGTTTTTTCGGCGTCGCGCGTGTCGGTATTGCACATGCTCTGCACGCGCACGGGGTGCCCGGTCCCCAGGGTAAAAGGGCCTACTTTTACTTCTCTAGTCTTGTACATGTTCCGCCTCCGCGGGTTGGCTGTCGGCGGCCGTCTGCGTTACGGCGGCGGCCGCTTTGGGTTTAAAGAAAATGCGCTTTATGTCGGAGTACGAGGCGTAAAGCACCAGTAAAATCAGCAGGTACATACCCACGCTGGCGGCTTTGTTGAGCATATTTTCCGTCGGGAGTTTTTTGGTTAGCCCTTCCCACAGATAGACGAGGGCGTATCCGCCGTCCAGTATCGGAATCGGGAACAGGTTAAACATCCCCACGGCCAGCGAGAGCATGGCGATTAAAAACACAAAATCCAGCAGGCTCGTGTGCACCGATTTATGGATGATGTTCACAATGCCAATCGGGCCCGCGAGTTCGGGCGCTTTTTTCTTGGTAAAGCTTTGCGCCAGGGAAGAGAGGGAAAACTTCGTCCAGTAATAGCACTGGTACACGCCCAGCCCGGCGGCTTCCCACAGCGGTACCGGTTTATAAATGGGGTTTACCGTAATGCCCAGCACGGTCGGGGCGTCCTTTTTAAAGTCGGCGTCTTTGACGAGCGCGCTCATCGCCTTGCCGTCCCGTTCGTAGGCCAGCGTTACGTCTCCTTTGCGCGCGGCCATGGCCTGCGTTAAATCCTGCCAGGTGGCGACGTCTTTGCCGTTAATGGAGCGGATAATGTCGCCCGCTTGTAAATCCAGCTTGGCGGCGGGATAGCCTTCGGCCACCGCACCGACGGCGGCCGGGAGTTTGAGGGGATCGGTTTCCGGCATACCCTTGATGTAAATCAGCGTGGAAAAAATGACGGCGGCCAGCAGGTAGTTAAACAGCGCGCCGTTTACCACCATAAAGAACTTGGCGTACCATTTCTTGGCCGCAAATTCGTACGGTTTGGGCGGTTCGGGCGCGTCCTGCGGGTGGAACATCGGGCCGGCGGGTTCTACAAATCCGCCGAAGGGAATGGCGCGGATTTGATAATCCGTATCGCCCGCTTTTTTATGCCACAGGATTTTGCCGAACCCAAACGAAAATTCGTTGACGCGGATGCCGGTTAAGCGGCAGGCGATGTAGTGCCCGAATTCGTGCACGATGACGATGGGGCTTAACACGACGATGACGGCTAGGACGGATAAAAGCATGGGTTTCTCCTAAATAACGGCTGTTTTATAGCTCTTTTCTTTCAGGCAGGCCGCCGCGGCTTCGCGGGCCCACCGGTCGGCTTCCTGCGCCTGGTTTAAGGTGGCTTCGCCCGAGGTCTGCGGGGCGGATTTTAACACGGTGTAGATGAGTTTGGGGATATCGGTGAATTTGATTTCTTCCTTTAAAAACGCGTCTACGGCCGTTTCGTCCGCCGCGCTTAATACGGCGGGCAGGATTCCTCCCTTGCGGGCGGCCGCGAGGGCCAGGTCCAGGCAGGGAAAGCGGGTTAAATCGGGTTCAAAAAATTCCAGCTTGGCGGCTTCAAACAAATTGAGTTTTTTTACCGGGCCGGCCGCTCGTAAGGGGTAGGTGATGGCGTACTGGATGGGCACGCGCATATCCGGCTCGCCCATTTGCGCCAGAATCGCCCCGTCGTTAAATTCCACCGCCGAATGCACGATGGACTGCGGATGAATGACGATTTGCACCTTTTCTTCCGGCAAATTAAACAAATTCATAATTTCAATGGCTTCAAAACCCTTGTTCATCAGGGTGGCGGAATCCACCGTAATCTTTTTGCCCATCTTCCAGCGCGGGTGGTTTAAGGCTTCGGCGGGGGTAACCGTGGAGAGCGACGTTTTGCGCTTGGCAAAGGGGCCGCCGGACGCGGTTAAAAACACGCGGGAAATTTCGGACGAGAGCTTTTGGTAGCCGTGCTCGTCCGCCATGCCGGCCAAACATTGGAAAATGGCGGAAGGTTCGCTGTCTACCGGAATGATGGCGGCTTCCCAGCGTTCGCATTCTTTCATTAAGGTTTTGCCGGCCATGACCATCGGCTCTTTGTTGGCGAGCGCAATCGTTTTGCCGGCTTTAATGGCGCTTACCAGCGGCTGGAAGCCCACCGCGCCCACCACGCCGCTGATGATGAGGTCCGCCGTCGGCAGAGAGGCCATAAACATCAGGCTTTCAATTTCCGGCGGCAGGAGGCGCGTGCCTTCGGGGATTTGGTCTTTGATTTTTTCGTAGCTTTCCGGACTCATCACCGCCGCAAAGCGGGGGCGGAAAGAGTGCAGCTGTTTTAAAAAAAGTTCGGTATTGCTGTTGGCCGAAAGCGCCATCACGCGGTAATCTTTACCCAGCCGCGCAATTACGTCTAACGCCGACGTGCCGATAGAACCGGTGGAGCCCAGAATCACGATATTTTTCATAACGTATAAAGCACCACGTAATAAAACAGGGGAGCGAGCAGCAGGTACGAATCAAAACGGTCCAGAAACCCGCCGTGCCCCGGCAGGAGGTTGGAAGAATCTTTCACCCCGGTGGAGCGTTTGATGACGGATTCGGCCAGGTCGGACACTTGGCCCACCACCGCAATTAACAGCCCCAACAGCACCGCTTCTTTAACGGAAAACAGCGTGGAAAGGAACAAATGCCGCATCAGCACCGCGCCGCCTACGGCCAGCAGGGTGCCGCCGACGGAGCCTTCCCAGGTTTTCTTGGGGCTGACTTCCTGGTTCAGTTTATGCCGCCCGAAAAAGCGGCCGCTGAAATAGGCCCCGGTGTCGCACACCCAGACGGTGATAATCATAAAAAGCGTGAGGTATTCGCCGTAAGTCGCAATATCGCGCAGGTTTACCAAATGCGCCAGCGACCACGGAATTAAAAATACGCCCGTAAACGTGTTGCAAACGCGGTCCCACGAGCGTTTGGGGGTGAGGACTTCAAAAAGCAGTACGCCGAAAATTACCACGCTGACGGAGAAGGGATAGAGGTTGTCCGGCAGTTCCAGACCGGCGGCGCCGCTGCGGCCCAGGACGGCCACCACGGCCATGAGCAGGCCGAAAATCATCAGGCTGGGCATATGCACCGGTTTCTTGCCAGCGGTAAGCACCAGGCCGTACTCGTAGAGGCAGAGCAGGATTACACAGCCGACAAAGGCCATATAAATCACGCCGCCAAAATGGATGGCGGCCAGAACAACGGGGATCCCTATCAGGGCGGTTAAAATTCTGGGTAATAGCATATCTTTATTTTACTATATTTGGGCCTTCCAGGCCGCGGTTCTCTATGCGCGCTGGTATGATTAGCGGGGCCACACTGCGGGTGCAAGGACGCGCCCCTACAAAACAGCTTGGCGGGCCGCGGTTCTCTATGCGTGCTGGTGTAATTGGCGGGGCCCATCGCGGGAGGAAAGAGGCTTCCTTATAACAGCTTGGCGGATTACTTGCGCTTAGCCACCATCGCTTTAATTTTGGGGCTTTTCAGTTCCCACACGGCGTTGGAAGCCACCCAGCGGGCGGCTTTGTTGTCTTCGTACAAATCTAAAATTTCCGCGGCGCAGGCCAGCGCTTTGGGCGTGAGGCGCGGGTTTTTCTTGCCAATGTTGCGAAGCGCCCAGTTGACGGCTTTATGCACCATCGGGCGGGGGTCGCACGCGTGGTTTTTGATGAGCGGAAGCATTTTGATTAATTCTTCTTCCGTTGTTTTGGCGCGCGGAACGGCCAGCGCGGCAATCACCGCAAAGCCCGCGCGGCGGACAAATTCTTCTTCGCGTTTAATCCACCGCTCCGCCAGCTTTAACGGGTTTTTGACTTTGGAAAACAGGTTGCCGGCGCAGAGGTCGCAAATATCCCAGGAATTAAGCTCTTTGGCCCACTCGTCCAGTTTCGGGTACGTCATCTGCGCGGGGTCCGCCAGCATGGAGGCCATAATGCGCGCCTCGTGTACGCCGGTGTCCCACAGCGCGTCGGCCAGTTCCTGGTCCGGGCGCGGAAGACCCTTGACCAGCAGCCTAAGCGTGGTAACGGGCGTGCCCAGGGCTTTTTCGGTCTGAATACCGAATTTTTCCCGCATTTGTTTTTTGGTGGCGGGAGAGGAAAAGCGTTTAATGCGCGCGAGCATTTCCTGCGCGCGGGAACGGATTAAAGCGGAGCTCATAATCCTCCGAAGCGGCGCACGCGCGTCCGGTAGGCGGCAAGGGCTTTTTCAAATTCCGCGCCGTCAAAATCCGGCCACAGAACGGGGGTAAAATAAAACTCGCTGTAGGCGGCCTGCCATAATAAGAAATTGGACAGACGTTCCTCTCCCGACGTGCGGATAATCAGCTCCGGGTCCGGCAGGGACGGCTGGTAGAGGTGCGCCTGGATGTCCTGCATAGTAATATGGGTTTTCCCTTCTTGAATAAGTGCGTTGGCCGCGTGGACGATTTCCTGCCGCGCGCCGTAATTAAGCGCCAGGTTGAGCGTCAGGCCCGTATTGGCCGCGGTGGAAGCGACGGCGTGTTCTATTTTTTCCACGATGGCGGGGGGGAGGCGGTCCTTTTCCCCGCTGACAAGCAGCCGTACGCCGTGTTTGGCCGCTTCTTTGGTGTAGCGGTCCAGCGTTTGCTCCAGCAGTTTTAACAGGCCGTCTATTTCGTCCTGCGGGCGAACCCAGTTTTCCGTGGAAAAAGCGTATAAAGTAAGGTATTTGATGCCCGTGCGCTGTGCGGCTTCCAGCGTGCGCTGTACGGCTTGGGCCCCGGCGTTGTGCCCGGCCAGGCGCGGCAGACGGCGTTCTTTGGCCCAGCGGCCGTTGCCGTCCATAATCACGGCTACATGCCGCGGGAGAGGGTTTTTAAGTTCTTCGGACATAAATATATTTTAGCTTTTTTGGCCGCCGCCTGTCTGCGCGGCTGTTAAAGCAAGAAAATTTGCCAAGTTCCGGCGGCGGAGCGCATCAAGGGCAATAAAAAACCCGCTTTCATAAGCGGGTTTTTTATTGCAGAACGGAAGCTTAAATCTTCATAATTTCGGCTTCTTTGTTTTTAATCACCTGGTCAATTTTCGCGATGTGCGCGTCCGTCGTTTTTTGCACGTCGCCTTCGTAGCGTTTCAAATCGTCTTCGGTAATTTCGGCGGCTTTCTGCGCTTTTTTGAGTTTTTCAATCACGTCGCGGCGTTCGTTGCGCACGGCCACTTTAAAGTCTTCGCTCATTTTGGAGACGTTCTTCGCCAGCTGTTTGCGGCGGTCTTCGGTCATGGAAGGAAGCGTTACGCGGATGACTTTACCGTCGTTGACGGGGCTCGCGCCCAGGTCGGCTTTTTGCAGGGCTTTGTCAATATCGTTGATGGAGCTTACGTCCCACGGCTGGATTTCCAGGGTTTTGGCGTCCAATACGTTGATGACGGCCATTTGTTTAATCGGGGTTTGCGTGCCGTAATAATCTACGCGGATGTTTTCCAAAAGGGCAGAGCTCGCGCGGCCGGTGCGGATGGTGGCCAAATCGCGTTCCAGACGGGCGACGTGCTCGGCCATGTTGGTTTTGGTTTTGTTAAGCAGATTGGTAATGCCTTCCATAATAAAAAGTCCTCTTCTGTTGAAATGTTATTTTAATTATAGCAAGTTCAGGGCCCGGGTGCCAGCCGGCCCGGCGGGCGGCTAGTAAATAGTCGTGCCGATTTCTTCCCCGCAGAGCGCTTTTTGAATATTGCCTTTTTGGTGCAGGTTGAATACCTGAATGGGGAGTTTGTTTTCCATACAAATCGCCAGCGCGGCCGTATCCATAAACTGGAGCTGTTTGGCGATGGCGTCCGTGTAGGTAATGCGGCGGATGAGTTTGGCGTCCGGGTTTTTCTTGGGGTCGCAGTCGTACACGCCGTCCACCTGCGTGGCTTTTAACAGCACGTCGGCATTGATTTCCGAGGCGCGCAGCGCGGCCGCGCTGTCGGTGGTGAAAAAGGGGTTTCCGGTTCCGCCCGCAAAAATAACGATGCGGCCTTTTTCCAAGTGGCGCAGGGCTTTTCTTCTGACGAACGGCTCCGCCAGCTGATAGATGTTAATGGAAGTAAGCACGCGGGTTGGCACGCCGGCTTCTTCAATGGCGGACTGGAGCGCAATGGCGTTAATTACGGTGGCGAGCATGCCCATACTGTCGGAATTGACGCGGTCAATTACGCCGCCGCCGTCGCGCACGCCGCGCCACACGTTGCCGCCGCCGATGACAATCGTCAGTTCGCAGCAGCTTTTTTGGTACGCTTCGGCGATTTCCTCGGCGATTTCTTTTAAAGACTGCGGGTTAATGCCGCGGTGGCCTTCGGTGCTTAAAGCTTCGCCGGAGAGTTTAAGTAAAATTCTTTTTTTGCGTTGGCAGCACGTTTCCATGGGGGATCTCCTCGCTTGGTCGGATTTAGCGTATATTTTTATTATTGTAGCACAAAATATTGCCGTTCGGCTTTCTTGTAAAAAGTCCGTACATCAAACCGTTGACGGACCAACGGGTTTTTGCCTTTTTGTCCAAACGGACGGGCCGGAGGCGCAGCCGGCAGGGATATTGATAAAGTACGGCATAAAAAAGAACCCCTCTTGCGAGGGGTTCTTTGTAGAACTAGAAGCGAACGAAACGGACGACTTTAAGTTCGCAGCCAAGCGCTTTGGATTCTTCGGCCAGGTAATCGGCAACGGTTTTTTTGTTGTCTTTAATGGTCGGCTGTTCCAAGAGGCAGTTTTCTTTGGCAAACTTTTTAACTTTGCCGGGCAGCATTTTTTCAATGGCTTCGGCGGATTTGCCTTCGTTTTGGGCCTGCGTTTTGTAAATGTCCAGTTCGCGGTCAATTACGTCCTGCGGGATGTCTTTCGCGTCCACCCAGCCGCTCTGCATACCTACGGTGTGCATCGCCAGGCCGCGGGCGATATCGGCCACTTTCTGGGCGTCTTTGCAGTCGCCGGATACGGCCAGCTCCAGCAGGGAGGCTTTTTTATTGTCGGAGTGGACGTAGTAAGCCATCACGCCGCCTTCGGCCGGCGTCCAGTTGTAGGCGCCTTTGAGGGTGGTGTTTTCGCCGAATTTGGGAGCCTGCTCCGTAATTACGGCTTTGATGTGTTCGTCGTTCATATAATCCGCGCCGGGGTGTTCCAGCACGTACTGGGCCAAATCGTCGGCCAGTTGGATGAACGCGTCGGTCTTGGCCACAAAGTCGGTTTCGCAGCCCAGGTAAATCATCGCGTAGTTTTTGCCGTCGGTTTTAACGGAAACGCGGCCTTCTTTGGTTTCGCGTTCGGCACGCTTGGCCATGGCGGCCAAACCTTTTTTGCGCAAGAAGACGATGGCCTGTTCCATGTCGTTGTTGCACTCGGCCAGCGCTTTTTTGCAGTCAAGCATACCGGCGCCGGTTTTTTCTCTTAACACTTTGATGTCGTCTAAAGACATTGGTCTCTCCTCTGAGTTTAAGGTATACGAATAAGGATTAAATCTGAGTGGAAAGTTCCCGGGCGGGCCCGGGAACTTTCACGGGAAGCGGTTTATTTGGCTTCTTGCGCCGGGGCTTCTTCTTCCGTTTCGGCTTTGGCTTTCACGGTTTTTTTAGCTTTGGCGGCAGCCGGTTTTTTGGCGGCCGTTTTCTTTTTGGCGGCCGGCTTTTCGGCTTTTTCTTCTTCAGCTTCTGATTGTTCGGCAGTCCGCCCTGCAGATCCGACAGATTGATCATGCTGATATTCGGCATTTTTCCTATATTCATGTTCAGCATATCATCCATTGAAAATCCGGTCTGATTCATACTGTCAAACGTTTTCTGCATACAGTCCTGACAAATGCAGATA
>ERZ779737.774-NODE-774-length-28128-cov-3.135112_pt1 | contig 28128 bp, 19 predicted proteins | sample MGYA00511889_ERZ779737 | MGnify/ENA primary metagenome ERZ779737 (study PRJEB29588, sample SAMEA2163575) | human gut metagenome | biome: human gut; feature: human-associated habitat; material: faeces | place: Denmark | collected 2008/2010 ... | reverse complement strand
ATCTACGATACCGATAGTGAAGTGGTTCTTAGGAGTCGGCAATGCCAAGTTTTCGTATACAGAAAGAATCTGAGCAGGAGTAGTATCCTTAGAACCCAGACCATAACGTCCGCCTACGATAAGAGGAGCATTTTCCTGTCCGTAGAAGCAGTCTTTTACGTCAAGATACAAAGGTTCGCCGTTTGCACCTGGTTCTTTTGTACGGTCAAGAACTGCGATGCGTTTTGCAGTCTTAGGTACAGCTGCCAAGAAATGTTTAGCAGAGAACGGACGATACAAGTGTACAGAAACCAAACCAACTTTTTCGCCGTTTGCTACCAAGTGGTCGATAGCTTCACGAGCAGCTTCAGTTACAGAACCCATAGCGATGATTACGCGTTCAGCATCTTCAGCACCATAGTAGTTGAACAAGCCGTAGTGACGTCCTGTAATCTTATTGATTTCGTTCATATATTCTTCTACGATAGCAGGAACTGCTTCATAGAACGGATTGCAAGATTCTCTGTGCTGGAAGAAGTGATCCGGGTTTTCAGCCATACCGCGAGCAACCGGTTTGTTAGGACTGAGTGCACGTTCACGGAATTCAGCCAAAGCTTTCTGGTCTACCAGCGGAGCGAGGTCTTCGTTTTCCAGCATTTCAATCTTCTGGATTTCGTGTGATGTACGGAAACCGTCGAAGAAGTTCAAGAACGGAACGCGAGACTTGATTGTTGACAAGTGAGCTACACCAGCCAAATCCATAACTTCCTGTACAGAACCTTCACAAAGCATAGCGAAACCAGTCTGACGGCAAGACATTACGTCCTGGTGGTCACCGAAGATACACAATGCGTGAGAAGCCAGTGTACGTGCAGAAACGTGGAATACGCATGGCAAGAACTCACCTGCAATTTTGTACATGTTAGGAATCATCAACAGAAGACCCTGAGAAGCAGTATAAGTAGTTGTCAATGCACCAGCCTGAAGAGATCCGTGTACTGCACCGGCAGCACCACCTTCAGATTGCATTTCCTGAACCAAAACAGTTTCGCCGAAGATGTTTTTACGACCTGCGGCAGCCCATTCGTCTACATATTCAGCCATTGTAGATGACGGGGTGATAGGATAGATAGCTGCAACTTCTGAGAACATATATGAAATATGTGCTGCAGCCTGGTTACCATCACAAGTGATGAATTTTTTTTGTTTAGTCATACAATTACTAATTAAATATGAAGTAATAAAATCGTTATTGTCAATACAAAAATCCAAATAACCACAAAGGTATCTGGTCGCCATGTCCTATTTCCATTTTATGCATGGCATAGTATATGTTCGGATTGCTTTTATATTTGCTTCCTTCTGCGCAAATCCGGAAATGCAGTGTATTGTCTACGAGGAAAGAGGTGCCTTTATCTCCTTTGTTGATTTTGTGGTCTTTCCACAAGGTGTTGACAAAGAAGGTTTCCAGCACATCTTGCTCTTCTACCTTTACAGGGTAAATGCTGTACATCAGGTTTGTGTTGTGCATCATGATTTTAGCCGGCTTTTTAGGAAAACTTTCCCCTTTCGGATAAACCATGTTGATGAGTCGTGCATCTGCCAGGTATTTTATGTAGTTCATGACCGTAGCACGCGATGTCTGAATTTCAGTAGCCAATTGGCTGACATTGGGTGCGACCGGACCGTCTACTGCTAGCAAATATAATAATTTTTTGATTTTGGACAGATATTTCAGCTCGATTTGTTTAATCAGGAGAATGTCCACTTCAATCATCATGTTCATGGTTTTCAGCAGATTCTCCGAGAAATTTCTTTTTTCAAGGAAAAAAGGATAGAAGCCATGATGAATATAATCCTGGAAATAATTGAGCGGGTTGATGTGTGGTAAGATTGTTTTCACGATATGCTCGTGATTGTGCAGAATCTCATCCAATGTGTAGGCTGAAAAATGGTTCCCAGTCTGTAAATTCAGAAATTCACGGAAAGAAAATCCTCTCAGGTTATATGATTTGACAATCCCGTTCAATTCGGGATTCTCATCTTTCAGACGCATTACAGAAGAACCGGTAAATACGATTTTCAGTTGCGGATAACGTTCGTAGCATGTGCGCAAATCGTGACTCCAGTCTGGAAGCTTGAAAACTTGGTCAATAAGCAGAACTTTTCCCCCTCTTTTAACAAATTCCCCGGCAAAGTCTACTAAACTGTATTGTGAAAAGTAGAAATTATTCATGTTTACGAACAAGCATGAACGGTCCGTTCCGAACTTTTCTTTTGCATATTGTAAAAGAAATGTGGTTTTGCCTACCCCTCTTGTACCTTTTATACCAATCAAGCGATCATTCCAGTCTATTTCATCCATGAGATCACGGCGAACAGGAGCGTTGGTATGTTCCACCAAATAATTATGTGTTCTGTAAAATGCTTCCATGAATTCTGTTTCTAGGCTGCAAATATACGAATACTTCATAATATTGCAAACTGGAGATGACAAAAATTCATTCTTCGATTAAGTTTTTTTGAATCTCTTCTGGTGCATCAAAGGTGGGGATTTGTTGGTTTGCTTTTCAGGTATAGATTCTCGATTTAATATTTGTGAAGAGGAGGATTCGTAGCTGTTTTTGTGTAATCTCAGTACTTTCAAAGAAGTACTATAGTACTCCTTTGAAAGTACTGGAGTACTTCATAGGCAGTACTACAGTACTTCCTCGGGAGTACTGGAAACTTTGACTTCTGTTTGTTTTTGGGGAGGGAGAATTAGAATTGATAATTCTTTTCCACCCAGTCGATGAATGCTTGGTTCACCTGGCGTGTTCCTCCCGGGGTAGGATAGTCTCCGCTAAAATACCAGTCTCCCGGATGGGCCGGACATGCTTCATGCAGTCCTTCCAACGTTTGGTAAACAATCTGTACTTTTGCCCGCGTAGTGGCAGGAGTCAGTAATGCAGCAATCTTTTCTGATATTTCTTCATCGCTGAAAGGAGCATAAATTTCCTTTACGTAGTTGCGCATTTTTTCTTTAGGCAGGTTCAGCTGTTCTTTTGACTTTCTATAGGCGTATTCAATGACGTGCTGCATGTCGCGTTCTTCCAGCAGAGCGATGGCAGCCTTGAAGGCGATGAATTGCTCCATGCTAGCCATGTCGATGCCATAGTAATCCGGATAGCGGACTTGTGGGGAAGAGGATACGATGACAATCTTTTTGGGTTGCAGACGGTCGAGAATGCTGATGATACTTTGCTTCAAAGTCGTTCCTCGTACAATACTGTCATCGATGATTACCAGGTTGTCTTCCTGTGGCACAAGGCTTCCGTAGGTAATATCATATACGTGGGCTGCCAGGTCGTTACGGGTATTTCCTTCTGCAATAAAGGTACGCAACTTAATATCCTTGATGGCTACCTTCTCGCTTCGGATGCGTTGAGAAAGAATCTGTTTCAACTCCTCATGGCTGGGGGTGTGACCCAAGGCCTCGATTTGTTTGATTTTAAGTTGGTTCAGGTAATTGTCCAGTCCTTCCAGCATTCCATAGAAAGCTACTTCAGCTGTATTGGGAATGAATGAGAATACAGAATGGGCAATATCATGATTGACTGCAGAGAGAATCGGTTCAATCAGTTTTTCTCCTAATTTTTTACGTTCCCGATAAATATCCACGTCACTTCCTCGGCTGAAGTAGATGCGTTCGAAAGAGCAAGGTTTTAATTTTCCGGGTTTGTTGATTTGTGCCAGTCTGAGCTGACCTTTCTTATTGACCAATACAGCTTGTCCTGGCATCAGTTCATGGATGCTTTCAGCAGGGATATTCAATACCGTCTGAATGACAGGACGTTCCGAAGCTAATACCATGATTTCATCGTCCTGATACCAGAACGCCGGGCGAATGCCCCATGGGTCGCGTACGGCAAAGGTTTCGCCGCTTCCTGTCATTCCGCAGATGACGTAACCTCCATCCCAGGATGGGGAAGATGTTTTCAGTACGTTTGTCAGGTCAATCCGGTCTTCAATGGCATGCGTGATGTCCATTCCCTTCAAACCTTCTTCTTTGCACTGGTTGTAAAGGCGTTCCACTTCTCTGTCCAGCCGGTGGCCTACCTGCTCCAGCATGATATAAGTATCTGCGTATTTACGGGGATGTTGTCCGGCTTCAGTTATGTCGGCAAAGATTTCGTCTACATTGGTCAGATTGAAGTTACCGCACAATGCCAGGTTCTTGGCACGCCAGTTGTTGCGGCGGAGAAATGGATGAACATACGAGATACCGCTTTTTCCGGTAGTCGAATAACGCAGGTGTCCCATGTAAAGTTCTCCGGCAAAGGGCAGGCATTTCTTTGCAAATTCAGCATCGTGCAACTGTTCTTCCGTTAAATCTTTGTATTGTTGATGAACGTTGTTGAAGATTTCTGTAATGGCTCCCGCTCCGAGTCCTCTTTCACGGAACATGTATTCCTCACCAGGGTTGGCTTGCAGTTTTACGCAGGCTAATCCTGCAGCTTCTTGTCCTCTGTTGTGCTGCTTTTCCATCAGCAGATAAAGCTTGTTCAAGCCATACATCCATGTACCATATTTTTCCTGATAATATTCCAGTGGTTTCAGGAGCCGGATAAGAGCGACTCCGCATTCATGTTTTAATGTTTCCATCTGTATTTTGTTTTCAAGCCATATTATGATTTTCGTTTACAAAATAACAGACAATTATTAAAAGAGGTATGTGCTGTGCCTGAAAAAATACATTGTTTCTGTCTTTTTGTGATAAATGTAATCAAAATGTATTTATTCTGTTTTATTCTAAAACTTTTCTGCCTGATATATAAAGAAAATGAAAGCTTTAGTTCTGGTAGATGAAAATATTGTAATGAAAAATCCTACAAAAGTGTCATATTGGAAGTGATATTATTATTTTTGTGGACAAATAGAATGTAAACTCTGTTTTGGGTATTAATAATGAAAGATAAAATGAGGTTAGCAGGAAAATTTATGAGAAAAGAAGAGCAGGAAGTAACAGAATGTCATCAGACATCTTCCGGGCTTTATCAACCGGAGTACGAGCACGATGCTTGTGGAGTAGGTATGATTGTAGACATTCATGGTAATAAATCACATGAATTGGTGGATGCAGCCTTGAAAGTCTTGGAAAATATGAAACATCGTGGCGCAGAAGGCGCAGACAACAAGACGGGTGATGGTGCAGGTATTATGCTGCAGATTCCACATGAGTTTATATTGTTACAAGGAATTCCGGTGCCTGAAAAGGGGAAATATGGTACGGGATTGGTTTTTCTTCCGAAAGACGCGAAGGAACAGGAGTCCATTCTGAGCATCCTGATTGAGGAGGTAGAGCGTGAAGGGTTGTCATTGATGCACTTGCGCTCCGTGCCCGTGAATTCTTCTATTTTAGGAAAAAGTGCGTTGGAGACTGAACCAGACATTAAGCAGGTGTTCATTACCGGGGCAACCGATCTGGAAAACTTTGAACGTACCTTATATATTGTGCGTAAAAAGATTGAACGCCGTGTACATCATAAGGACTTTTACATCGTTTCGTTGTCCAGCAAAAATATTATATATAAAGGTATGCTGTCTTCGGTACAGGTGCGTGAATATTTTCAGGACCTTACCCAGCCTTACTTTACCAGCGGACTGGCCATCGTACATTCTCGTTTTAGTACGAATACATTTCCGACCTGGAGTTTGGCACAGCCTTTCCGCTTGTTAGCCCATAATGGAGAAATCAATACCATTCGTGGAAACAGAGGATGGATGGAGGCGCGTGAAAGTGTACTTTCCACTCCTTTATTAGGCGACGTGAAGAAAATAGGTCCGATTATACAGCCGGGAATGAGCGACAGTGCCTCACTCGATAATGTGTTGGAGTTTTTCGTGATGTCAGGATTGAGCTTGCCGCATGCCATGGCTATGCTCGTGCCTGAGTCATTCAATGACAAGAATCCGATTAGTGAGGAGCTGAAGGCGTTTTATGAGTACCATTCCATTTTGATGGAACCTTGGGACGGACCGGCTGCCTTGTTGTTCAGCGACGGACGTTATGCAGGTGGTATGCTCGACCGTAACGGTTTGCGTCCGGCACGTTACCTGATTACCAAAAATGATATGATGGTGGTAGCCAGCGAAGCTGGAGTCATTAATTTTGAACCTGAAGCCATTAAGGAAAAAGGCCGTCTTCAGCCAGGCAAGATATTATTGGTAGATACCCAGGAAGGACGTATTTACTACGATGGAGAACTGAAGAGCCAGTTGGCGGCTTCCAAGCCTTATCGTCAGTGGCTTTCTACCAACCGTATTGAACTGGATACATTGCGCAGTGGCCGTAAGATTTCCAATTCTGTACCTGATTATGAACGTCGCCTGCGTGCATTCGGATTTACTCGTGAAGACATAGAACGTACGCTTACTCCGATGTGTATGAATGGGGCCGAACCTACAGCTTCCATGGGTAATGATACTCCTTTGGCTGTGTTGTCCGATAAGCCTCAGATATTGTTCAATTATTTCCGTCAACAGTTTGCTCAGGTGACCAATCCGCCAATCGACCCGATACGTGAGGAACTGGTGATGTCGCTGACGGAATATATCGGAGCCGTAGGAACCAACATCTTGTTGCCGAGTGAATCACATTGTAAGATGGTACGTCTGCCACACCCGATTCTGAACAATACGCAGCTTGATATATTGTGCAACATTCGTTATAAAGGGTTCAATACCGTGAAGTTGCCGATGCTGTTCGATGCAGCAAGAGGAGCGGAAGGTCTGCGTGAGGCATTGAATGAGTTGTGCAAGAAAGCCGAGGCGGCAGTGGATGAAGGGGTAAACTACATCATTCTTTCCGATCGTGAGATTGATGCAGCACATGCAGCCATTCCTTCTTTGCTGGCTGTAAGTGCCGTACACCATCACCTGATTTCTGTACAAAAGAGAGTACAGACCGCATTGGTGGTAGAAAGTGGAGAAATTCGGGAAGTGATGCACGCTGCCTTGTTGCTGGGATATGGAGCGAGCGCCATCAATCCGTATATGGTATTTGCCATTCTGGATGACATGGTGAAGAAAGGCGATGTGCAGTTGAATTATGAAACAGCCGAAAAGAACTACATAAAAGCCGTTTGCAAAGGACTCTATAAAGTAATGAGTAAGATGGGTATCAGTACGATACGTTCTTACCGTGGAGCGAAGATTTTTGAAGCCGTTGGTTTGGGCAGTGAAGTGCTTTCTACTTACTTCGGTACCCCTTCTTCATCCATTGGAGGTGTCGGATTGGAAAGCATTGCCAAAGATTACCAGGTGTTCCATGATGCAGGTTTTGCAAAAGAGGTCGACGATTTGTTGCCTTATATCGGCCAGTTCTCCTACCGTAAGGATGGCGAGAAGCATGCCTGGAATCCGGAAACTATCAGTGCTTTGCAGTTGGCCACTCGTTTGGGAAGCTATGCCAAGTTCAAGGAATATACGCGTCGGGTAGATGAAAAGGAAAGTCCGATATTCTTGCGTGACTTCTTCTCTTTCCGCCGTAATCCGATTCCATTGGAAGATGTAGAACCGGTAGAGGAAATTGTAAAACACTTTGTAACGGGCGCCATGTCTTTTGGTTCTATCAGTAAAGAGGCACATGAAGCCATGGCGCTGGCCATGAATAAGCTGAACGCCCGCAGTAATACAGGTGAAGGAGGAGAGGATTCCGACCGTTTCCATGAAACCTACGATGGCATTTCCTTGTGCAGTAAGACCAAACAGGTGGCTTCCGGACGTTTCGGTGTAACCACTGAATATTTGGTGAATGCCGAAGAAATTCAGATTAAAGTAGCGCAGGGTGCTAAACCGGGTGAAGGTGGACAGCTTCCGGGATTCAAGGTAAATGAAGTGATTGCCAAGACGCGTCATTCTATTCCGGGCATTTCGTTGATTTCGCCTCCCCCTCATCACGATATTTATTCAATTGAAGACTTGGCTCAGCTGATATTCGATTTGAAGAATGTGAACCCGAAAGCCAAAATCAGTGTGAAACTGGTAGCAGAGAGTGGTATTGGTACCATCGCAGCCGGTGTGGCAAAAGCAAAGGCTGATTTGATTGTCATTTCAGGAGCAGAAGGTGGAACAGGAGCTTCTCCGGCCTCTTCCATGCGCTATGCCGGTATTTCTCCGGAAATCGGTCTGAGCGAGACACAGCAGACACTGGTACTCAACGGACTCCGTGGTCAGGTACGTTTGCAGACTGACGGACAGTTGAAGACTGGACGTGACATCATCAGCATGGCTTTGCTGGGAGCAGAAGAGTTTGGATTCGGAACTTCTGTATTGATTGTTTTGGGATGTGTCATGATGCGTAAATGTCATGCCAATACATGCCCTGTCGGGGTAGCTACACAGGATCCGCAGTTGCGGGCACATTTCCGCGGACATTACCGTTATGTAGTCAACTTCTTCCGCTTCCTGGCACAAGAAGTACGTGAATACCTGGCAGAGATGGGATTCTCCCGTCTGGAAGACATTGTGGGACGAACGGATTTGATTGAAATACGTCCGACAACTCATGAAAAGGCTTCATTGCTCGATTTCAGTAAATTGCTGCACAAAGTCGATAACGGAGCTGCCTTACATAATGTAACGGAACAGCGTCATGAGATAGAGCACGTGAAGGATGTCAGCATGCTGGCTGCTGCACGCGAAGCACTGGAAAACCGTAAGGAGGTATCGTTGGAATATGCCATATCCAATACCGACCGTTCGGTAGGAGCTATGCTTTCTGGGGCCGTAGCTGCCAAGTATGGACAGGCTGGATTGCCCGCACAGACCATCCAGGTGAAGTTCAAAGGTTCAGCCGGACAGAGTTTCGGTGCTTTCCTTCCACATGGGGTCAGCTTCAAGCTGGAAGGTGAAGCGAATGATTACCTGGGCAAGGGCTTGAGCGGAGGACATATTTCGGTACAGCCTCCGGTAAGAAGCAATTTCCTGGCCGAAAACAACGTAATCGCAGGTAATACGTTGCTGTATGGTGCCACAAGTGGAGAGGTGTATATCAATGGTTGCGTAGGTGAGCGTTTTGCTGTACGTAACTCCGGAGCCATTGCAGTAGTAGAAGGAGTAGGCGACCATTGCTGTGAGTACATGACCGGCGGACGAGTAGTCGTACTGGGTAAGACCGGACGTAACTTTGCTGCAGGTATGAGTGGGGGAGTTGCCTACGTATGGGATAAAGACCGTAACTTCGATTACTTCTGTAACATGGAAATGGTAGAGCTTTCTCTGTTGGAAGATGCTACAGCCCGCAAGGAACTGCATGAACTGGTTCGTCAGCATTATCTGTACACCGGTTCTCAACTGGCACGTACGATGTTGGATAACTGGAGCCGTTATGTGGAAGAATTCATTCAGGTAACTCCGATTGAATACAAGAAAGTGCTGGCTGAAGAGCAGATGCGCAAACTGCAGCAGAAGATAGCCGAAGTACAGCGTGATTATTGATTAATTGTTGAACAGTAAAAAACTAGATATATGGGAAATCCAAAAGCATTTCTGACCGTTCCCAGACAAGAGGCCGGATATCGTCCGGTACACGACCGTATCATGGACTTCAGTGAAGTGGAACAGACGTTGAACACAAGCGAGCGAAAGCTCCAGGCATCGCGGTGCATGGACTGTGGGGTACCTTTCTGCCATTGGGCATGCCCGTTGGGCAATCGTCCTCCGGAGTTCCAGGATGCCATGTACAAGGGAAAATGGAAAGAAGCTTATGAGATACTTACCGGAACCAATGATTTTCCGGAGTTCACTGGCCGTATATGTCCGGCATTGTGTGAAAAGAGTTGTGTGTTGAAGTTGAGTATGGATGCACCGGTAACCATTCGTGAAGATGAAGCTGCTATCATTGAAGCTGCTTTTCGTGAAGGGTACGTACAGCCTCGTCAATATGAACGAAACGGAAAATCTGTGGCTGTCATCGGTTCCGGACCTGCAGGACTGGCTGCCGCCAATCAGTTGAACCGCAGAGGATATGCGGTGACGGTGTTTGAAAAACTGGAATACGTGGGAGGCTTGTTGCGGTTTGGTATTCCGAATTTTAAACTCAGCAAGTCGGTAATCGACCGCCGTGTGGCAGTGATGGAAGCAGAAGGAATTACTTTCAAGGTCAATGCTGATATTGATGTGACAAATCTTCCTGAAGGATTTGATGCATACTGCATTTGTACGGGTACGCCGCAGGCACGCGATTTGAATATCCCCGGACGTGAACTGAAAGGTATCCATTTTGCTATGGAGATGTTGGCGCAGCAGAACCGCGTGCTGGCCGGGCAGCACATTCCAGCGGAGGAACGCATCACGGCAAAAGGTAAGCATGTGCTGGTAATTGGAGGTGGAGATACGGGTAGTGACTGTATCGGAACAAGTAACCGTCAGGGAGCACTCAGTGTAACGCAGATTGAAATTATGCCGAAACCTCCTGTAGGTCATAATCCGAATACTCCGTGGCCGCAGTGGCCGGTGGTTCTCAAAACCAGCAGCAGTCATGAAGAAGGATGCATACGTCGGTGGAGTCTGACTTCCAACCGCTTCCTGGAAGAAGACGGGAAAGTGTGCGGTGTAGAAGTGGAAGAAGTGGAATGGACTCCGGGAGCCGAAGGAGAACGTCCGGTGATGAAGCCGACTGGGAAGAAAGAAATCCTGAAAGCCGATTTGGTATTGCTGGCGATGGGATTCCTTCGTCCGGTACAACCAGAATTCCCGGCGAATGTCTTTGTGGCCGGTGATGCAGCTACCGGAGCCAGTCTGGTTGTGAAGTGCATCGCAGGCGGTCGGAAGGCCGCAGCCGACATTGATGCATATTTAAGCCGAAAATAATTGATTACATACAAAATATAAATACAACTTTACGATTATGTGTGGCATTGCAGCTATTTTAAATATCAGAAAACAGACTCCAGAGTTGCGTGAAAAAGCATTGGCCATGGCTCGAAAGATTCGTCATCGTGGTCCCGACTGGAGTGGAATTTATTGTGGAGGATCGGCTATCTTAGCGCATGAACGTTTGTCGATTGTAGACCCGCAGAGTGGCGGACAGCCTTTGTACTCACCCGATAAGAAAGTGGTACTGGCCGTGAACGGAGAAATCTACAATCACCGTGAGATTCGTAAGGAATATGCCGGAAAATATGATTTCCAGACAGGAAGTGACTGTGAAGTAATCTTGGCACTTTATCAAGAATACGGAATACATTTTTTGGAAAAGCTGAATGGTATTTTTGCATTCGCGCTGTACGATTCAGAAAAAGATGAGTTTCTCATAGCCCGCGACCCTATTGGCGTAATTCCACTTTATATTGGCTATGACAGCGATGGCAAAGTCTATTGTGCCAGTGAGCTGAAAGCGTTGGAAGGTTTTTGTGAACGCTATGAACCCTTTTTACCCGGACATTGTTATTATAGCAAGGACGGGAAGATGACCCGCTGGTACGTTCGCGACTGGACTCAGTATGAGGCAGTAGCTGATGCACCGGCATCGGTAAGTGCTTTGCGGGAAGGCTTGGAAAAAGCTGTACGTGAGCAACTGATGAGTGATGTACCCTACGGCGTATTACTCTCAGGAGGTCTGGACAGTTCGGTCATTTCTGCCATTGCCAAGCGTTATGCAGCCCGTCGTGTGGAAACGGATGGAAAGATGGCGGCATGGTGGCCGCAGCTTCATTCCTTTGCCATTGGTCTGGAGGGAGCCCCCGATTTGGCCAAGGCACGTGAAGTGGCTGATTTCATCGGTACTGTGCACCATGAAATTCACTACACCATTCAGGAAGGTCTCGACGCACTTCGCGATGTAATTTATTACATTGAGACTTACGATGTAACGACAGTTCGAGCTTCTACACCTATGTACTTGCTGGCTCGTGTCATCAAGAGTATGGGCATCAAGATGGTGCTTAGCGGAGAAGGTGCAGATGAAATTTTTGGTGGGTATCTGTATTTCCACAAAGCTCCCGATGCACGGGCTTTCCATGAAGAGACTGTACGTAAATTGTCCAAGCTTTATTTGTATGATTGCTTGCGGGCCAATAAATCATTGGCTGCCTGGGGAGTAGAAGGACGTGTGCCGTTCCTTGACAAGGAATTCTTGGATGTGGCCATGCGGTTGAATCCGGAAGCCAAGATGTGTCCCGGAAAAACCATCGAAAAGAAAATCGTACGCGAAGCTTTTGCCGACTTGTTGCCTGAAAGCGTAGCATGGCGTCAGAAGGAACAGTTCAGTGACGGTGTGGGATACAGCTGGATTGATACGCTGAAGGAATTCACGGCAAAAGAGGTTTCCGACGAACAGATGGCGCATGCGGCTGAACGTTTCCCGGTGAATCCTCCCCGTAACAAGGAAGAGTACTACTATCGCTCTATCTTTGAGGAGCATTTCCCGAGTGAAAGTGCGGCTAAGAGTGTTCCCAGTGTACCGAGTGTGGCTTGTTCTACAGCTGAGGCACTGGCTTGGGATAAAGCTTTCCAGCATATCAATGAGCCGAGCGGACGTGCGGTAACCGATGTACATGAGGAGGGATACAAAAACTAAACTGATTATCAGATATGAAAATAGAATTTACAAAAATGCATGGTTTGGGTAATGATTACATCTATGTGAATACGATGAAATACCCGCTGATTAATCCGGAAGAAAAGTCCATAGCCTGGAGCTGTCCTCATACGGGGATAGGCAGTGACGGACTGGTGCTGATTGGCGATTCGGACAAGGCTGATTTCAGCATGCGTATTTTTAACGCGGACGGTTCTGAGGCCAAGATGTGCGGAAATGCCAGTCGCTGTATCGGGAAGTATTTGTATGAATATGGACTGACTACGAAGACGGATATTCTGCTGGATACGCTTTCCGGTATCAAGGAACTGCATTTGCAGGTGAAGGAGGGAAAGGTAGAGTCTGTTCGGGTAGATATGGGAATTCCTGCCGATATTCACTGGGTGGATTTGGGCGATGCTTATCCCTTCCAGAAAGGAGTGGCCGTGTCAATGGGAAACCCTCATCTGGTTATTTTTGTAGATAAAATGGAAGAGGTGGCTCTTGCAGAAGTAGGACCGGTGCTTGAACGTCATCCGCTTTTCCCGGATCGGGTAAATGTGGAGTTCGCTCAGGTATTGGACAAAGAAAACATACGCATGCGGGTATGGGAAAGAGGATCCGGTATCACACAAGCTTGTGGTACGGGAGCATGTGCTACCGCTGTGGCGGCAGCTTTTTCCGGACAATGCGGTTCCCACGCAACAGTCTGTATGGATGGAGGTGACCTGACCATCGACTGGGCGGGAGAGGGACAGCATTTGTATATGACAGGTCCCGCAGTGAAAGTATTTGACGGAACAATCGAATTAAAAGAGTAAGACAAGATATATATGATACAAGTAAACGATAATTTCATCAAGTTGCCCGGAAACTATCTGTTTTCGAGCATTGCTAAAAAAGTGAATGCCTTTAAATCGGCTCATCCGGAAGCTGCACTTATCCGATTAGGAATTGGCGACGTGACTCGTCCGCTTCCACCGGCTTCTATCAAAGCCATGCACCGTGCGGTAGACGAACTGGCCAATGCCGGAACCTTTCATGGGTACGGTCCTGAACAAGGATATGATTTCTTGATTCAGGCTATTCTGGAACATGATTACCGCTCGCGTGGAGTAGAATTGCGTCCGACAGAAATTTTTGTGAGTGACGGAGCTAAAAGTGACACCGGTAATTTTGGAGATATTTTAGGCACAGGCAATAAAGTTGCAGTAACAGACCCCGTGTATCCGGTGTATATTGACAGTAACGTCATGGCCGGGAGAGCTGGAGAACTTCAGTCAAACGGGCAATGGAACCGTTTGACTTACCTGCCTTGTACGGCAGAAAACCATTTTATCCCTTCTCTCCCCCAGGAGCCGGTAGACATGATTTATTTGTGCTATCCGAACAATCCTACGGGAACAACGCTGACGAAAGCCGAATTGCGGAAGTGGGTGGATTATGCTTTGGCACATAAGGTACTGATACTATATGATGCGGCTTACGAGGCTTACATTCACGAAAGTGATGTGCCACATTCTATTTATGAGATAGAAGGAGCCCGCTCTTGCGCCGTAGAATTCCGTAGCTTCTCCAAGACAGCCGGTTTTACCGGAGTGCGTTGCGGTTATACCGTAGTGCCGGAAGAAGTGAAAGCCATGACGGCTTCGGGCGAGCAAGTAGCTTTAAATCATTTATGGAACCGCCGACAGTGTACGAAGTTCAATGGTACCAGCTATATCACCCAGCGAGGGGCAGAGGCCATCTATACCGCCGAAGGACAAGCTGAGATAAAAGAAACCATAGCCTATTATATGGAGAATGCCCGTCTGATGCGTGAAGGATTGCATGCTGCCGGATTTACACTTTATGGAGGAGTGAATGCGCCTTATATCTGGGTAAAGGCACCCGAAGGACTGGATTCATGGAGTTTCTTTGAAATGTTGCTTCACGAAGTCAATGTGGTAGGAACTCCGGGAGTTGGATTTGGACCAAGCGGAGAAGGATTCCTGCGACTGACAGCCTTTGGTAAACGTGAGGATTGCCAGGAAGCAATGAGTAGAATAAAAAACTGGGCCGGACGTTAATCCGACCCAGTTTTTAAAACCGCCAGCCTATCCCGATCGAGAGTGAATGAAAAAATGGGCGCTTTTTTCCGAGGTTCAGCATGTTTCCGTCGAAAACGGTTTCCCGGACGCCCGAGTAAGGGTCAAGGTTAGAGAGGGTGTATCCCAGAGAGATTATCAGGCTTTCTTCTATTTCCAACGAAACGGAAGTTTTCAGCTGAAAGGATAAAGGCTCCGCACGGGAAGTTGTGATTTCTTCATAGTGGTGGGGAGTCCATACACCTGTAGAGTTTGGGAAATAGGCCAGGGTTATATGTTTAGTGGGTGGAAACGAACAAGTGATGCCTGGACTGAATGTCAGGTACAAGGCATATTCCTGGTCCTGTCCTAATATCCACGAAGGCGTGTAGAATTGTGGCGCAATTCTGCATGCGAGGTGGGTGGACAGAACCTTTTCGTCGTTCAATTCAAAGCGGAATTTTTTGTCAGCCGAGACTCCGTTGAGATGGATGTCATCCAGACTTTTGCTAAAAAGAAAGCTGACTCCGATACCGGCATACTTGAAGGGCTGGAAAGTGACAGACGGCTCTACTTCCCATCTATCATAATTATCCAGTGCGCCCTCCAGTTGTATCTTCCAAAGTGGGCGCTTTTCAGTCTGACCGTACACAGACAAACCACAGATTAGTAAAATGATTACAAAAATTCCTCTCATTTTAAGCTATGTCTTGTTATTTCACCGTTACTTCCTTCTTGTCGTAGAAAACCAGTCTGATTTCTCCTTTCGCGGGAGCGTCATTGTCTTTGGTTTCCAGTTTCAGGATGCGTTTCAGCGTAAGCATATATTTTCCTTTCGGCACATTCTTAAACGAAACTCCGTCACGGCTTTCATTTAATGTACCATAATAAGCGGTATATTCCTCCAAATGTGAGGGGTTGTCCAGCGTGGCCTCCAGTTCTTCATTGGACGCGATTTTCTCACCCTTCCATCCAATCACTTCCTGATTGGCAATCGTGGTAAGTTCCGAAGGAATATGTATCTCATTAATCCATTCCTTGTAGGCATAATTGGTCAGCATACGGGTTTCTTGCTGCCGTTTGCGTTGGAACACGAATGAGACTTGTTCGTCTTTTCCGAGTGCCAGTGAATAGGAATAACCGAATATTGTATTTCCATCAAAATAATGGTATTCCATCTCTTTGCCATTGGCCATGATGGATGCTCCGCCTGTCAGTTTGATTTCTTTCAGGGGTACGTCTTTCTCTGGAGAGAAACGGGCGTAGGTCAGGGTAGGCTGTGAATCAGAAAAAGCTACCAGGTAGCTTTGATAAATAGCTACATTATCGGGTAGATTTTCTGAATTTTCTTCACTGCAAGATACAGTGAAGAAAATCAATAAGCCGTACATCATCCCATAAAGTAGTTGTTTCACTTTCATGAGTCGCGTATGTTTAAATAGATTTACGGCTGCAAAGGTAAAGTGAACAGATGGAAGTCAGGGAAAAATCTGATGTACACAAGTGGAATTTAATCTATTGGAAATTAGGTAGTTGATAATTTTTATGATGTACATGACACTTAAAATGCGGTGATAAACTCGTCAAAACTGCTGTTTTCGATGTGCATTTTCTCCTTCAGTCTCATTTTCCGGCGCGAGATACTTCCTTTGGCGATATGGTAAATTTCGGATAGTAATGACATGGGAAGATCCATCTTTACCAGACAGCAGAAACGCAGTTCCTCTTCCGTAAGTTGCGGGTAACACTCCTTCAGTCGTCTGGTAAATCCGTCGAAGCAAGTGTCTGTATTTTGCTGAATAATGTCCCATTCCTCTTCCGTCAGGTGAAGTGCACCTTGCGAGTTCCTTTTCCGCAACAGAGAAGGAAGCGTGATGGCATTCAGTTGCCGATAGTATGCCACGCTTTTATTCAGCCGGTCAATTTCCTGCTGTTTCAATTTCTCCTGTTCGTGAGCCAGTGCCACTTCCGCTTCTTTCCTTTTCAGCGTTTCCTCCATGCGCATCCACTGGGTAGCCTTTAGTTCTTCTGTCAACTTTTGTTTGTGTACGCGGATGCGGTGAAGAAGTAAAAGCAGGATAAGAATCACTACGCCTAAGGTGACCGCAATCCGGTAGAAAACCAGTTTGTGGTGTGCTGCCTGCATCTCTGCTTTGTTGGCCCGTTCGCGTTGCAACTTGTATTCGTGCATATCCTGTATCTTTTCGATGACCATTTCTTTTCGTTCGGCACTTAGCGAGTCATGCGACAGAATGTATTTTCGCATGTAGATGTTTTCCTGCTTCTCATTCTGTTTCTTTCCGTACATTTCGAACAGACGACGGTAGGCTTCCGTACGTTGTTTTAAGGAGGCATCAGACAAAAAAGGCAGGATATGATGCGTGGCCGAGTCAGCTTGCAGAAGAGAGGCAAAAATGTAGCCCTTCTGAAGGTGTAAGGCGGCAGTTTCCTTTCTCGGCAAATTTTGGCAGATGGCGTTGTTGATGTAATGGAAGGCACTGTCCGTCTGTCCTTGTTCCAAATAAATGCGGGAAAGGTAAAGTTCACTCTGTGCGATGGAGACCGGAGTGCCGGAAGGCATATAGGCAAGTGCTTTCTGAAAGAATTCTTTGGCTTTTTCCGGTTGATGTGACAGGTAAAGCATGGCTTTCTCCTGCCATAAGTTTGCATATACGGACGAGTCGTTCAGACATTGAGCGATGTTTTCCGCAGCATCTAAGAAATGAGCTTCTTCCTGATTCTCTCCTTTAAAACGGCTGATGCGGGCCTGTTCAAGATAAATCCTGAACTGCAACAGGCTATCGGTATGAGTATTTATTTCTGTAGATTCAGGGGAAGGTGCTTCAGTTGGGGAGGTACACGAAAAAACGTATACTCCCATGGCGAGTATCCCTATAATGATGAAATAGCGGAGTACAGACATAGGTTAGTCAGGTTAGTTTGGAGCGAAGATACTAAAAAACTGCCTTTAAATGTATATTTTCTGAATAAATAAAGAAAATTTGGGGCTTTTTAAGCACAGGGGAAAAACGTACTTACGTTTGATAGAAAACACAAGTGCGTTTGGATTCAAACGCAAGTACGTTTTACTTAAAACGCTTAGGCGTTTGAGTTGAAATGTACTTGCGTTTTTTTTTGAGGGGTAAATGTGAAAGAAATAGTGGCTTGTTTGTTATTCTGTTTCTTATTGTTTAGATTTGCTATTATGGTATATAGAAACATAGTAAAAACGAAATGAAACATTTGCAGGATAGATTGTCCAAATGGCAGGTAATGGCTTTGTCTCGCGAGTTGCATCATGATGAGGCCGGCATCGGTAAGATGTGTGACCTTATGCTTTATGCGGAAGATGCACAGTCGGCATACAATGCGGCATGGATACTGTATTATTTATCGGCAGAAGACAAAAGACTTTATGTCTCTTCCTTTTATGATAAGATTGCAGACTGGGCAATGAAGCCTTGTTTACATATACGTCGGGGACTTGTTCTATCTATTTTGATAGACTTGTCTACGAAGCAGAACTTCAGGACGGACTTGTTTGATTTTTGTCTTGCCCATGCTGCCGACAAGAAGGAATCGGACAGCAGCCGCTCGATGATGATAAAACTGGATGCAAAGATGTGCCGGTTTGTTCCGGAGCTGGCAAATGAGCTGGCGGCCTGTCTTGATATGCTGGAATACGAAATGACGCCAAGCATCGTAGCAGCCAGGAGAAATGCAATGAAAGTAGTCGAATCGCTGAGAAAGAAAAATGATGAAATGGAGTAAAGTAATAGGAGTATGGTGCTGTTTTATCCCACTGGCTATTTTAAATGGAGGACTTCGTGAATATGTATGGCATCGTTTCTTGTCTGAAAGCACAGCTTTGGCATTAAGCGGTGTATTACTTGCAGGATTAATTTATGTGGTAACATTTTTGCTTTTACCACCTATTAAAGACTTGACGAAAAAAGATTGTATTCTTGTAGGAGGATTATGGATGTGTCTTACGGTTTGTTTTGAATTTGGACTGGGATTGTCATCCGGTTCTTCTTGGAAAGAATTATGTCAAGCATATAATCCTATGACCGGAAATCTGTGGATATTGGTGCTATTGAGTACTTTGTGTTCACCGATGTTTGTATATAAGAACTTTAAAAAATAAGATATGACTGACAATCAAGAAAAATCATCTTTACGAAAAATCCCTAATGTAGGTTCACAGACTGAACAAGACCTGATAGCCATGGGGTATACCTCTGTCGAATCGCTGAAAGAGAAGAAAGCAGAGGATTTGTATGAGGAAGAATGCCGTTTGCGTGGGTGTACGATAGACCGATGCCAGCTTTATCTGTACCGGGCTTTAGAGTATTTCGTTCATACGGAAAACCCGGATAGAGAGAAATGTAAATGGTGGTATTGGAAAGATGATTATTTTTATCCCTCTCCGTGTGGAGCAAGGTGTGTGGATTGTGCGTCATTCCCAAAGGAATGCAAAGGATGCAGAAAGATAAAAGGCAAGGTGTTCTGGCTTCAGTATACAGGCGATACGGTATGTCCCATCTGGAAATGTTGTAAGGAACAAAAGCGGGAAAACTGTGGAGGATGTCCGGATTTACCTTGTGGTCGTTTTATGAAAGACCCTTCCATTTCGGATGAGGAAAATGAAGCCAATTTGAAAAAGATGATAGCTAATCTGCAACATATAAAAAATAAGATATACCGCACATAATTATGGAAACAGAAAGACTGATACTCAGACCGTGGCGTGAGGAAGATGCCCCTTCGCTCTATAAATATGCCAAGAACCCGGCTGTAGGGCCGATTGCCGGTTGGTCGCCGCACACATCTGTAGAAAACAGCCGAGAGGTGATACGTGATATTCTTTCAGCACCGGAAACTTATGCGGTAGTGTTGAAAGAAACCAATGAACCTGTTGGCAGTGTGGGTATTATGTTTGGAGACAGCGTACACAGCGCTGACATGCAGGAAGGAGATGCAGAGATTGGTTATTGGATTGGAGTTCCTTATTGGGGAAAGGGGCTGATTCCGGAGGCCGTCAATCGCCTATTAAGGCGTTGTTTTGAGGAACTGGGAGTAAAACGAGTATGGTGTGGATATTATGACGGGAATACCAAATCTCGCCGAGTAATGGATAAATGTGGTTTCAAGTTTCATCATACGGAAGAGGGCAAACTTTCTCCATTGGGTGATGTGCGAACAGAACATTTTACTTTGTTGACGAAAGAAGAGTGGGAAAAAACGAATCATTGAAACTATGGATAGCGTGGTAGACTATATTATCCGTCCTTTGTATCCTGAGGAAATCCATTTGTTGAGGGATTTTCTTTATGAAGCGATTTTTATTCCTGAAGGAGTTGAACCTCTGCCAAGGGATGTGGTGGATTTGCCTGAATTGAAGCTATATATTCAGGATTTTGGCAAGAAACAAGATGATTGCTGCTTGGTTGTCGAGTATGATGGTAAGGTGGTTGGGGCAGTGTGGACACGTATTATGAATGATTATGGTCATGTGGATGATGAAACTCCTTCACTTTCCATTTCTTTATATAAAGAATATCGGAATAGAGGAATGGGCAGACAGCTGATGAAGGAGATGATGAAACTGCTGGAAAGCAAAGGCTATCATCATGTTTCTCTTTCCGTTCAAAAGGCTAATTATGCTGTTCGTATGTATTTAAAACTTGGATTTAGAATTATGAAGGAAACTGAGGAAGAATTTATTATGGTGAGAGATATAACGAAAGAAGCGAGTAATTATCAACGTTTTTTGTCTGGTGAGTATTGTAATAGATTGGATTCTGAGGTTTTGAATATGATTATACAGACAAGGGAACTTTTATCAATGCTTGATAATATCACCTTGTCAGAAGAAGAAAGAACTGCATTGTTTGTTCGCATGCTGGGCAAAATAGGACAATATTCCAGTATTGGCCGAAATTTTACTTGTCAGTGTGGAAAACATATTTTTATTGGTGAAAAAACAATCATCAATGACAATTGTACGCTGATGGATGAGAACTATATTTACATTGGTAGTAAAGTTTTGATAGCTCCTCACGTACAGTTTTATACAGCCACTCATCCTGTGTGTTTTGAAGAGCGTTTTGTGGAGGACTGGAATGAAAACTCTGGAGAATTGTTTTTTAGAACGAAAGCCTTGCCTATTACAGTAGAAGATGAAGTGTGGATTGGCGGTGGAAGTATTGTTCTTGCAGGAGTAACTATTGGTCGGGGAAGCGTAATCGGTGCGGGAAGTGTAATTACAAAATCTATCCCGGCACATTGTGTTGCTGTGGGCAATCCGTGTAAAGTCATTAAATGGTTAAAGCCTAACTATAACATTCGTCCGCTTAAAGAAAAAGACATTCCGGAAATGCAGCACTTGTTCCGTTCTACTGTGCTTAATGTGAATTTGAAAGACTACACAAAAGAAGAGGTAGCAGACTGGGCTTCTTGTGGTGATGACTTGTTGCACTGGAAAGAACTTTTGTCTCAGCATCATTTTATTGGGGCTTTTGATGAACAAGGCAAGATGGCTGGTTTCTCTTCTATGAATAAAGACGGGTATTTACATTCCATGTTTGTACACAAGGACATGCAGGGCAGGGGAGTAGCTACCCTGTTGCTTTCGGAAGTAGAGAAGATGGCCAAATCGTATGGAGTTACTGAAATTACCTCGGAGGTTAGTCTGACTGCAAAACCGTTCTTTGAACAAAAGGGCTACAAAGTGGTTAAGTCACAAAAGTGCAGAGCCAATCAGTTGGAACTGACAAATTTCGTCATGTGCAAGCAGATTCTTTGATTTATCAGACTACTTTTGTGGTTACAAGTGTGTTGAGCTTATTTCATGTTGAAGCTTTTCCAAGAACTGGGCAGCATGAGCTCCGTCCATTTGTGTATGATGAAACTGAAATGACACGGTCAGGTGTTTTCTGAAAAAACGTTTTTTGAATTTTCCCCATATCAGGAATGGATTATTGAAAATACCGCTGTACATGCCAACTGCACCGTCTATCTCGTAGTTCACGAGCGCAGAAGTACCAATAACCATGCTTTCCGTTAAATCGTGGTTCTGACAGGTTTCGGCCACTTGTTTGGTTAGCTGGAGGTAGTTGTGATTAAACTGATTCAGGTCTTCAGAAAAAGGTATGTCGCATGAGCTTACCTCTCCATTCTTGTTTGTTACAATTGTATTAACAGCGATTGTATCATATTGAATCAGCTTTTTGCCAACTGGAAGCATATAGAATTCCTTGATGCCGGAAGCTGCTTTACCAATGCACCAGCACATCAGCATGTTCAGTTTTAGTCCTTTCTTTTTACTGATTCTTACAAGATTAGTTACATCAAGTGTCTTGAAAAATGTGACCATTGGCATAGGGGCCTGCATCCACATTTTGTATGCGTATGCACGTGTCGTTAAGGCGGGGTTTATTTCTCTCATTTTTGTGTGTACTTTAAATTAGAGCACAAAAATAAAACAGGCCTTTGATTACGGATAGAATAAAAGAGACATTATATTGGAGTAGTAAATAAATCGGAATATGGCTCGCATATTTTTATCAGTGATAAGGGGGTATATCTGCTTAATTCCCTGAATTCTCTTATGAAATGCGATTGGTCTGAATAACCGCATTGATAGGCTATCTGGGTTTGACTGATATTTTCAGTCTGATTCTGCATAAGCTTAAGGGACTTCTGAAAACGTACGATTCGTGCATATTCTTTCGGATTCATCCCGACTGTCGTAAAAAATATGCGTTCAAATTGTTTCTTGCTCAGGCAGGCAATAGATGCCAGTTCTGAGATTGGAGTATTGGGAGTAGAATACATTTGATGAACGACTGCCGCAATCCGGTTTATATCCACTTCACGTTTTGTGGTAAAGTTGGTTCTTAGTTGTGAGAATAACCATTGTTCGATAAGACTTATACAGAGGTCATTATCGTCACAATCAAAAATTCTCGTCGCAAGACAATTTAATTTCTTGTTCTCCAGTCCATAACCGGAGACTTCCTGATTGTAGAATACAGAAATGGGAATATTAAGAAAAGCACTCATGGCATAAGGATGAAATACAACTACAATCATTTCGACACTATCTTCTGCACTGATATGGGATGAGAAATTCACCTGTCCACTAATAGTCAGTCGATCCTGCTTTGTGTTTAATTCCGGAATATATAAAGCTGATTTCTTATGAAATATGAGTTGAGGGCAACCGATTGGGAAGGTGTAAGTCTTTATCGGCTGATTACTTTCAAATATCCAATAATATCTGACGTAATCTTGTAATAATTGGCATGGCTTGTAAAATTTGAATCCCTCTGTCATTGCTTTTCGGTATTCAGTTAGACAATGTACAAAAATATTGAAGATATTTCGTTATTTTTGAATTTTGAAAATAATAATTAATCTTGAAAGATAATGAATTTGTAAGGTGCAAATTGAAACAACAAGAGATGGAAATACATAATTTACTGGGTGCAAAATCAAGAGCCGAATTGCGTGAATGGCTCATGCAAAACCATAAAAAGGAAACGGAATGCTGGGTAGTGGTGAAGCGTGGAAGGCCTGTGGATGATGATACGTTCTGGTACATTGATGCTGTAGAAGAAGCGCTGTGCTTTGGCTGGATAGACAGCACTACAAAGAAAATGGCGGATGGCGTAACAGCACAGAAGCTTTGCCCACGAAAGCCACGAAGTAATTGGTCGGAGCTCAACAAGGAAAGATGTCGCAGAATGGAACGGTTAGGGCTGATGAAAGATGCTGGAAGAGCCGTTCTGCCGGACATGTCACCGCAAGGTTTTACCATAGATAAGGATATATTGCAAAGATTACAATCCGATTCTGTAGTATGGAACAATTTCTGTCAGTTACCGGATTTATATAAACGGGTAAGAATTGATACCATTCAAATCAAGAGGAATCAGCCAAAACTTTTTGAAAGCCGCTTGAATAAGTTTATAGAGAATACGCGAAAAGGACTTCTCTATGGGGAATGGAATGATAATGGGAGATTATAAGAATACAAAAAGTATCAATCTGTCTCTATTTTCACTACCATTGTGACATAGATACTAAAAATAATGATTGTTCAACACTATGAAATGGCAAGTGTGCATAATAATAGTATTTTCAATAAAGGCTATTAATAATATATAGGCTTGTGATATTTCTTGGACTACTTGCTGTTATCTATCTCAAAAACAAGAACTATTAAAAGTTTGAATTTTATGACTTCGCGTCACCCTTTTAGAGTGATGCGAAGTGAGAAAACTATCTATCAACATCAACGTATTGTAAAATTAATGTTTTGATATGATGAGGTCAGGAATTGATTTTAGATTACATGGAATCCTTGTCGGAAAGTGTTGACGGATTAGATTTCATCTAATCCTCTTTAATACCGTATTGGGCACCGTAAAGCCGCAGTGCGTCATGAACCGCCTCCTTCCCGAATTGTTGTATCATATCTTCCAGGTCGTATTTCAGTGCTTTATCGTCATGAGGGGTGAGACACATGACGCGCGACTCCATGTCGCAGTAACCAGGCAGCCTGAGGAACATACCTTGCGTAGACTGGTTGTGCAGTGACCATGCCGTTATCGGATATCGGAACGAGGTCGCTTCGCAGAACATATAGGCCATATCCTTGACATTGGAGATGTCCCAGCGGTCGAGTGGCTGATTGAAGCTTTTCGCTTCGTTGAACATACAGTACATATTCTGTACGTTCGAGACATTCCAATCGTTCAGCGGCTGGTTGAAGCTCGAGGCTTTGGAGAACATCTCGCGCATATCCTGCACATTTGAGACGTCCCAGTCGTTCAGCGGCTGGTTGAAGCTCGACGCTTCGCAGAACATTTCACGCATGTTTTGTACGTTCGAGACATTCCAATCGTTCAGAGGTTGGTTAAATGCTGATGCGCGCACGAACATCTCTCTCATATTTGTGACGGCTGATACGTTCCATGCACCGACAGACTGGTTAAAGCTCTTTGCCATATCGAACATGTAGCACATGTCAGTAACGCTGGAGACATCCCACGAGTTCAGATTCTGATTGAAGGAGAAGGCACGGTAGAACATGTACTTCATACTGTGAACTTTTGAAACGTTCCAGCCATCGAGCGGCTGGTTGAAGTGCTCTGCGCAGGAGAACATGTTGCTCATGTCTGTTACGCTGATCACGTTCCATTTCCGTAAAGGCTGGTTAAAGCGTTCGGCTTCGTTGAACATGAAACTCATATCCGTAACAGATGACACGTCCCAGGCTTCAAGTGGCTTATTAAATCTGTGTGCTCCTTCGAACATGTGGGACATATCTCGTACGTTAGAGACATCCCAGCTGCTTATGTCGTGGTTGAAGTGGATTGCGCTGGCAAACATGTGCTTCATCGTTACTACATTTGATGTATCCCACGTCTCGATACCGGCGAAGTTACTGCGTTTAGACTTTCGGAAGAGGCCTTCCATGTCGGTTATCAGAGATGTGTCGATATTGGCGAGCGGCATTTTTGCACCCATGTCCAGAAGTTCTATCAGCTCGCGTTTGGAGCGGGGCTTGCACTTCACGTCTCCCACATTGGTGCGGACGGAACCTATCAGCTCCGGATGGGCCGCTTCAAGTTCGCGCATATATTCCGCGGTGTGTTCGCTGCCGTAGCGTGAGAGTTCCGTGTATACTTCCGCCGGGTGGAGCTTGTCCAGTTTTTCTTTCAGCCTTGCGCGGCAGTTCTTTTTGGTAGCAAGGTGGAAGCAAAGCGTCAACGTCTTGACGTCGGTGAATTTCGGAGCGTACAGGAACATATTGCTTATGTCGCAGAACCGCGGTATCAGCCACATATCGAGCGACTGGCTGAAACTGCGTGCATTTTTAAACATACGTTCGGCATCTTCTACGCGGCTCACGTTCCAGCGGTCGAGCGGCTGATTGAAGCTTTTCGCGCCGGCGAACATGGCCCAAATAATTACGACGCCCGACATGTTCCAACCGTTCAGCGGCTGATTGAAACTCTTCGCATAATGCAGCATCGCTTTCATGTTATAGACGTTCGAGACGTTCCAGCGTTCAATCGGCTGGTTGAAACTGTACGCCCAGGCGAACATGGAATCCATGCAATGGACATTCGAAACGTCCCATTTCTCAATCGGCTGGTTGAAGGCCGGAGCTTCGCAAAACATGTACGACATATCCTCCACCTTAGAAACATCCCAGTCACCAATGGGATGGTTGAAATATTTCGCCCGGTAAAACATGCCCTTCATCGTGGTCACGTTCGAGGTGTCCCACGTTTCAAGGCCGTCGAAGTTTTTACGCGTTGAGTCGCGGAACAGCTCCGTCATGTCCGTTATCAAGGAAGTGTCGATGTCGCCGAGGCGAACGCTCTTGTCGTTCACTAAGGCTTTCAGTTCCTGCAGAGAACCGGGTTTGTACATTTTGCTCATAATTACGTCCCATATTTTCTATGTAGACAAATTTAGGAAAATTATTCATTAAGCAAAACAAGTGGAATGTAATAAAGCGTGCTGTCTATTTAGAGTCATCATGTTGTTAATCATATTCTTGGCGACTAAATGTTTTGTAAAATCCACTTCGCCCGTTCTTCAGGAGATAAAAAAGGAACATTGACAATTTCATATCCAAAATTCTCATAAGTCTCTCTTAATGTCTGACATGTCTTTTGCGCTTCTTCCGAATTCTGTTTTCTTTCAGCGTCATTGACATAAATTTCTTTCCAAAAAGGGAATAGAAAAACTTTGTTGTTGTATTTATATTGATTTGCGGCTTCCAACATATTCTTTGTAACCGGTATGTTGATCAGACGTGCATATCCGATCGTGTCAACAATTCTCCTATCAAAGAAACAAGGTTTGTCAATATGAATAAATTTTTCAAAATCAACAATTGATCTCAAAAGCATGAGATTTGAATACCGGACTGTATTCTCCCAGGGAAGAGCATCTCCACCTGTTCTGATTTGTTTTTGGATAATTTCTCTAGCGACCTCTTTTACTGTCAGATAGCCCATGTCCCTTAATATTTCAAGAACAGTTGATTTGCCACTTCCAGGGCCGCCCGTAAATATGTAAAAGTTCCTGTTGTCCATAAAATGTTATGTTTATAGTTATATGTCTATTATATTTCTAGTAATATTCCCAGTCTCTTTAGCGTAAAGCAAAATGATATTGATAATGATTGGCTATTTTGATTTCGAGCCATAGATCAACCATCTATGTTGTCCTTGTCAAAAGAGAGGGAAATTATAAATTTATGGTTATGCCTTGTATAAGGCTATAACTGGAGAGTTTTGAGTTTATTATTGGCTTGCCTGATATTGACAGCCTGACTCTTAAATTCAAAGATACGACATTATTTTGAAAAAATACCTTATGAGGATATGAATAACAAAGGTATGCGATAGTTTTACAAAAAAAATTGAAGTAGAATATTCATCTTCTATCTTTTATTACTTTTGTAATAAATAAATCAGATTGTTCAACAATATGAAATGGCAAGTGTGCATATAGCTGCGCTCAACGAATAGCATTCAGATTATAGTTATTCAATAATTGGCAGACTTCTATAAGTCTGTCTGTTCGTGTTTTGCCATTATTTTCAATAAATATTCTGCGATTATGTTGTGCCGTCTTTGTGGTAGAACTTGTCGTATTGTGTAAAAAGTTGAGCAATGAATTATACTTATAAAAACATTTGGCTCATCAACTTCCCTGTAATGATGAGCGTACTTATCGAGCAACTTATCAATATTACCGATGCCATTTTCTTAGGGCATTTAGGTGAAATAGAATTAGGCGCATCTGCCCTTGCCGGAATATGGTACTTGGCAATCTACATGCTTGGTTTCGGTTTCAGTTTAGGATTACAAGTTGTAATAGCACGGCGTAATGGAGAGCGAAATTATATTGAAACGGGAAAGACTTTCTTTCAAGGATTGTTTTTCCTGTCGGGACTTGCTGTCTTTTTGTGGCTGATATTCAAATTGTTGTCCCCGATTATACTAAGTCGGCTGATTACTTCTGCAGAAGTCTATCATGCCGTGATGGATTATTTAGATGGGCGAATTTGGGGATTGTTGTTCTCCTTTCCGTTTCTTGCCTTGCGCTCATTCTTAGTCGGTATTACCGATACAAAAGCTTTGAACATGGCGGCTTTGACAGCCGTATTAGTGAACATTCCAAGTAATTGGCTGCTCATATTCTATTGGAACATGGGAATAGCAGGTGCAGCTATCGCATCGTCTTTTGCAGAAGCGTGTTCGTTGGCAGTGTTGGCAATTTGCGTTTCACGTAAAATGGATAAAAGGTTTTATGGCTTGTCTTGGAGCTTCGACAAAGGTGTATTGTTCCATGTTTGTCGTGTATCCGTTTGGAGCATGTTCCATTCGTTTATCAGCGTAGCCCCTTGGTTTCTGTTCTTTGTGGCGATTGAGCATTTGGGAGAACTGCAACTGGCAGTGGCAAACATTCTCCGAAGCATTTCCACCC
>ERZ779737.762-NODE-762-length-28400-cov-17.530182_pt1 | contig 28400 bp, 22 predicted proteins | sample MGYA00511889_ERZ779737 | MGnify/ENA primary metagenome ERZ779737 (study PRJEB29588, sample SAMEA2163575) | human gut metagenome | biome: human gut; feature: human-associated habitat; material: faeces | place: Denmark | collected 2008/2010 ... | reverse complement strand
CAACGGCACCGAATCGCGGGAAACGCTGCCGTTGTGGAGGGGGCCTGACTGTGAAACGGCCATGTAACGCTGTGAGGATGGGCCTGCAAGAAAAAGCACTACCGCAACGGCACCGAATCGCGGGAAACGCTGCCGTTGTGGAATATAAATGAAGGGCTGTCGGATGGTTGGATGGGGCCTGTGCGGAATATGTCTGCGATGATGTTGGCCGTTGGGAAGAGATCCGCTGGGAAGAGATCCGCGAGGATGAGGGGTCCGCGACAATGAAACAGATCCGCGAGGGTGAGGGGCCCGCGAGAATGAAACAGGCCCTACCGCAGGATATCCTCCCGGGCAGGGCCTTGATTCGGATTGTATCTTTAATGGGCTATGTCAGATGACATGTGCCAGATGTGAGGCGTGCTGTGTGTCTGATCACCGTCAGTCTTTCAGCCACTGGTCGAACCACTCGAAGAAGTCCCTCTGCCAGTGGACGGCGTTCTGGGGCTTGAGGATCCAGTGGTTCTCGTCGGGGAAGAGGAGCATGCGCGAGGGTACGCCGAGCATCTGGGCGGCGTTGAAGGCGGCCATGCCCTGCTCAACGGGTACGCGGTAGTCCAGCTCTCCGTGGGTGACCATGATGGGCGCTTTCCAGTTGCGGACGAGCTTGTGGGGAGAGTTGACATAGTGCTTGCGGGCAGCGGGTTTCTCGAGATCCCAGGGTGCTCCGCCGTTCTCCCACTCGGGGAACCACATCTCCTCGGTCATCATGTACATCTGCTCCTGGTTGAAGATGCCGGCGTGGGAAAGGAGGGCATCGAAATCATCGGGATGGGAACCGGCCAGATAGTAGATCGAGTAGCCGCCGAAGCTGGCGCCGGAAGCACCCATCTTGCCTACGTAGGGTTCCTTTTTCATTTCATAGACAGCCGACATGTAGTCATCGATGCACTGTCCTGCATAATCCTGCGATACATCGTCGCACCATTTCTGGCCGAAGGACATGGTGCCGCGGCGGTTGGGGATGACCACGATGTAGCCCTCAGCGGCCATCAGCTTGAAATTCCACCTGGTAGACCAGCTCTGGCTGTTGCACTGCTGGGGACCGCCGGTGCAGAAAAGCATTGTGGGATATACCTTGGCGGGATCGAAGTCTGCGGGATAGATGACCCAGGTAAGCATTTCGAGGCCGTCGGTGGTGGGTATCCACCTCATTTCGCATTTTTCCTGTTCGAGCTGGGCGTAGATGTCGTCATTCTCGTGGGAGAGGACTGTAAATGATCCGTCAGCCAGGGATACTGATACGATCTCGTCGGGACGGCTCATGGACTGTGCGGTGCTGAGCAGACGGCCTTCTCCCAGTTCGGCTACCTTGCCGAAGTCGTACCAGAGGTCATCGGGGGTGATGCGTGTAACATTGCCCTGGAGGTCGACCGAGAAAATGGCCTGGAGTCCGAATGCAAGGGCGTTGAAGTAGATGCCGCTGCCGTCGGCCTTCCATACGGGTGAGGCCGCGCTGTGGTCGAAGCCTACGGTCAGTTCCCTCTTTTCGCGGGAGGCCAGGTCGATGACGAATACCCTGTTGCGGTCAGCCTCGAAGCCGGCCCTTTCCATGCTGAGCCATGCGATGCTCTTGCCGTCGGGAGAGAAGACCGGATCGGTGTCATAGCCGTTCATGCCCTCGGAGAGATTCTCGCAGGAGCCGTCAGCCACGTTGTAGAGGTAGATGTCGGTGTTGGTGGAGAAGGCGTAGTCCTTGCCGGTGAGCTTGCGGCAGGCGTATGCGATCCACTGTCCGTCGGGGCTCCAGGAGAGCTGCTCCAGTCCGCCGAAAGGCAGGGTGGGAAGCTCGAACTTCGTACCCTCGATGATATCCTTGCCGGGAGCCACTTTCAGCGACTTGCCCGAGCGGACAACGTCAGCCACGAATGTGTGGGGGATGGTCTCCACGAAGCAGTCCCAGTGCCTGTACATCAGACCGTCAATCTCGCGTCCGGTGGATTTGTCCAGATCCGGATACAGGTCGGTGGGTCTGGTGGCAGACTGTACCTGGGCGATGTACATCACCTTGGTCTGGTCGGGGGAGAGCTTGAACTCGGAGATGCCTCCGGGAATATTGCTCACCTGACGGATGTTCTTGCCTTCAGCGCTCATCGACCATATCTGGCCGCCCTGAAGGTAGAGGATAACGGAGCCGTCGCCGTACCAGCGGGCATTGTTGGCACTCGACGAGAAATGGGTGATCTGGTGGTTTCCGCTGCCGTCGGCGTTCATGACATAGAGCTGCCGCACGCTGCGGTTCTCCTCTATGCTGGTGTAGGTCACGCCGTAGAGGATCTTGCTCCCGTCGGGCGAGAGCTGGGGATCGGACACCCTTCCTAGGCGGAGCATGATCTCAGGTGTGAACTTGCCGTCCACGACCTCTATCGGGGTCTTTTCGATAACTGAGGCAGTGCCCTTCCTGCCGCTCTGGGCGTAAGAGGACATCACTGCCATAGAGGACATTAACATCAATGTAGTTGCGAATTTTAATTTCATCTGATCAAATATTTGAATTATAGATTATTTCATCCATTCGGGCATCGGCTCTCCCTTGAGGAAATGGTCGAAGAACTCCACGAGCTTGACTGTGTAGTCCTTGCAGTTGTAACGCTGCACGAGGTTGTGATCCTCGCCGTTGTAGGTCAGCATCCATGCCTGCTTGCCGCATCGGCGCAGGGCGGTGAAGAACTCGATTCCCTGGTACCAGGGCACTGCTCCGTCCTCGTCGTTGTGCATGATGAGGACAGGGGTGGTGACATTGCGCACGAAGAACAGGGGCGAGTTCTCGACATAGAGGTCGAAGCCGTCCCATAGATTGTCCCCGATACGGCTCTGCCCGTGCTCATACTGCATCTGGCGGGTGACTCCCGAGCCCCAGCGGATGCCGCCGTAGGCACTGGTCATATTGGATACCGGTGCTCCGGCTCCCGCGGCGGCGAACCGGTCGGTCTGTGTGATCATGTAGGCTGTCTGGTAGCCTCCCCAGCTCTGTCCCTGGAGGGCCATCTTCGTGCTGTCTATCCAGGGCCTGCCTTCCAGTACCTTGTCCACGCCCGGCATGATGCAGTTCATCGCGCTCTGGCCTGGATGTCCCACATGGTAGTAGATGTCGGGCACGAATACGATGTAGCCGTTGCTTACGAAGTAGGAGATGTTGATGATTGAGCGGCTCGGGGCCGGTGCGCGGTAGGAGTACAGGCCGTCGGAGTTCCTCTCGTAGAAATACAGCACCATCGGGTATTTGCCGGTGGAGTCGAGGTCGTCAGGGGTGAATAGCATGCCCTCGCAGCGGAAGGCTCCGTCTTCGGACATCCAGTCCACCAGTTCCACGCTGCCCCAGCGGTACTGGTCCTGCTGGGGGTTGATGTCGGTCAGCTGCTCCGAAGTCTTGAAGAGGTTGGAGGTGCGGTAGAGGTCGTAGGGGTTGCGGAAGTCACCCATGGTGTAGAACAGGACAGGCTTCTTTCCGGAACCGATCGCGCTGAGGCGGTAGGTGGCTGGGCCGCTCACCAGTTTCTGCATCTTCGGTCTGCGTGCGCTCAGGTCCTTGAGGTAAATGCCGGTCTCCTTGGTTATGTCGTTGAAGGAGGAGAAATACAATGGCTTGTCGTCCAGTATCTTACGGTCAGCGCTCCTGCCGTTGCGGCGCTCCAGGCGTTGGTCGAAGAGGAGGCTGAGGGCCGGGGTGAATTTTATTGAGTCAGCTGCTCCTATGCCCTCGGTCATGTTCTCGGGAGCCTTGCTGCCGTCCGTGTAGAACTTCCATACGTCGAAACGGGCTCCGATGAGCAGGGCCGATCCGTCCTTGTACCAGAGAGCGGGTCCTGTCGGGCCGGCTGCCGAGGGAGTATCCTCCTCGTCGTCCCAGAAGAGAGCGGGCACGTCTGCGGTCAGGTTCCTCCATTCATTGTTTACAATGTCATATAGGTGCCAGCAGGTGTCGGCTGCATCAAACATCGCTGCGTAGCGGCCGTCGGGGGAGAGGGTGCTGCGTACGGTGCGGTTCCTGCTGATGAGCTCCCTCTCGCCGTTCTCAATGTTGAGGCGGTAGAGGTCGTAGCGCGGGGTGGGGTCCCACTGACGCTCCACTCTGTAGGGTTTGTCATTGAGGACCAGAATGGTGTTGCCGGTCAGGTTTTCAGGTATGCTGACCATAGGCATGGTCTCGTCGGCCAGCATGAGGATCTGCCCGGGCTTGTCGAAATAATACAGAGCAGTCAGGGTCTGGCGTTCAAAACGGGATTTGTTGATTTTAACCTGCGTGGGCAGGTAGTCGGCGTCCCATCTCCAGATGTCGAGACTGACTTTCTCGAAATCCGGAACATTCTCGTCCTCAGGCTCAGGCAGTTCCTTGACTCCCAGGACCAGGTAGCGGCCGTCCTTGCTCAGGCGCAGGGTGGCTTTGTCACTGATACCCATGCCTTCGGGGAGCCCCTTGATGTCGGAGGGCACGATGCATTCTGCCGACGGTTTCTCTGCAGTAAGGTCAGCATAGAAAATATCGCGCAGGTCCTTTGCGGCCTCGGATGTGTCGCGGCGGGAGTAGAATACGGCAGCCGTGGCCTCTTCATTGAATTTTATTCCGGAGATCAGGCCTTCTTTCGGAGTGCTGTAGAGGGTGTGGTCCTCACCGGAGGCCGGAATGAGCAGGTGCAGTTCCCTCTGGCCGAGAGAGTCGTCCTTCGCAGGCTCGGTGGCATAGATGATCTTCTCGCCCTTGGAGGAGACCACGCAGTCGTCCACGTGGGCGATGGTGTCAGTCGTCAGGGTGCGGATGTCGGTGATGTAGAGGTCGCGGCCGCCTTCCTTGGACGCTTCGGTCTGAGCCTGGCGGTAGGCCACGTAGCTCTGCAGGTCGTCTCCGACATACATGCGGTCTACATCGGGGAAAACAGTCCTGGTCCCGGATTTCAGGTCGAGAATCACCAGAGTGTCCTTGGGCATCTCGTGGGCCTTCTTCTTGTCTATCTTAGCCTGCCTCACGGCCTGTTTGGGAGCCTCGATCAGGTACACGGCCGTGGAACCGTCCTGAGAGATGACGGCGCCGCTGCCTCTGGGGATGGTGTACGCAACAGCCCCTTCTGCGATGTCGTAGATGTGGAGGGTGTCATCCCCGTCCTGAAGGGTGATGCTGTACAGCAGCCAGTTGCCGCCGTAGGGATTCTGTATTGAAGATACCGTCTGCCACGAATCGTACACGCTGTGGTCCAGCGGTTTCTTCTGGGCGGAAAGCGGAAGTGCGGCCATTGCGCCCACTGCCAGTGAGGCTGCCGCTGCGGATAATATTTGCCTTATGTTCATAGGTCTGAGATTTTGTCAGGCAAATTTAAGGAATCTTCAAAAAATACCATGCGTCATTTTTGAAAATCTTTCCAGTCCATATCGATTTCCTCATCGGTTATTCAGCCCCGCTGAACTCCCTCTTCGAAAACCGATATGTCCTCGGAAATCTGATTCAGAATCGTCCGCACGGGCCTGTTTTGGAATGTGCTTACATTCAACGTATTGGCGATTGAGACCGTGGAAGCAGGCAATCCCAAAAGTCAATGAAAGCACATTGACTTTTGGGAAAATACTGGTATTCTGTCTGTTATGAAAAGAGGGCGTGCGGGCACGTCAAAATAAACTGAAGTATTGTAAAGTGGGGAATAAGCTCCGGAATTTTGGGATTTACGCCAGAATTTGCGTATCTTTGTCAGATGTACTGAAATTTTAAACACTATGGCAGAGAACAGCAGAATTTCCAAGACGAAGATTGAGGTAGGGGGCGGCTCTATCATGTTGGGGCTGATAGTCCTCGGATGGTTTATTTACGCCGGTATCGGCCGTTTCTCGGACAGGGACCGCAGTGTGGTGGTCAAGGGCCTCTCTGAGAGGGAGGTGGTGGCGGACAAGGTCATCTGGCCGCTGGCCTACAGGCTGGCCGGCAACGATCTCCGCTCATTGTACACTGAGATTGAGCGCTCCAACACCGTGATAATGGACTTTCTCACTTCCAACGGCATTCCCGCCGGGGAGATAACCGTTTCTCCCGCATCCGTGACGGACATTCAGGCCGAAAGGTACGGCTACAATAACGAGGACCCTTTCCGCTACAAGGCGGTATCGGTGGTGACCGTGGCCTCCGACAAGATAGACCTGGTCCGCAGCCTGATGACCAAGCAGGGTGACCTGCTCAAGAAAGGAGTGGTGATAGCCGGTGACGACTATCAGTTCCAGACGGTGTTCTCGTTTAACGGACTCAACGATATCAAGCCGGAGATGGTGGCCGAGGCTACGAAGAACGCCAGGGCTACGGCCCAGAAGTTCGCCGAGGACTCCGACAGCAAGATCGGCAAGATCCGTTCGGCTTCACAGGGCCAGTTCTCCATCTCTGACCGGGATCAGAACACTCCCCATATCAAGATAGTAAGAGTAGTAACGACCATCGAGTATTCTCTCAAGGACTAATGGCGTCAGCAGTATTGTCGGATTACAGCGAGGCGGCTCTGAGACTCTCCAGAGGGAGTTTCGTGAGGCTTGCCGTGACGGAAGAGGATATGCGTCCGTTCTTCCGTCCTGGCCGGGACAGTGTTCTGCTCGCGCCGGTCAGGCTAAGCGGGGCACAGCATTATACTCAGGATGAGCTGAAGGCTTTCGAGGCCCATAATGACGTTCCCGGCCGTAAGTGGCGCAATGTCACTGCAGCGGAGGACCGCATAACTGTCCGCAGAAGGGATGTGGTCCTCGTCCGCACCGGTGCGGACCGGGGCCTGCGTCTGCTCCGGGTGGTCCATGTCTGGGGTACTCTCCTGCAGCTCAGATGTGACTGCGGTCAGTCCTCCTATATCAGTGCGACGGTCTCCGATGTTGTCGGAGTAGTGGTGGAGGGGACAATCAGAGGCGGCACTCCGTTCCGCTCGACCCAGCGCAAATGGAGATATGCCTCCAAGTTCTGGACAGTCTCCTACCGTGCCCGCTCCTGGGCCGGAAAGGTCCGCCGCAACCCCCGCGGGACCCTCTCCTGCGTGGTCTCTGCACTGGTATTGTCCCTGGTCATCATATCCTGTACCGGACGGGGCGGGGTGGACATCATCGGCATCGAGAACGGTCAGTTCGTCAAGAACGGCGGTCCTTATTATTTTATAGGGACAAATTTCTGGTACGGCCCGATTCTCGCCTCGGAAGGCAGCGGCGGTGACCGGGAACGGCTGGGCCGCGAGCTGGACAGCCTCTGTTCGATGGGGGTACGCAACCTGCGCGTGCTGGTGGGTGCCGACGGTCCGCGTGGCGTGTACACGAAGGTGGAGCCTACACTGCAGTATGCTCCGGGCAAGTACAATGATACCCTGCTGCGGGGCCTCGACTATTTTCTCGTGGAGCTGGGCAAGCGCGGCATGGAGGCCGTGCTGTACCTGAACAACGCCTGGGAGTGGAGCGGCGGCTACTCGCAGTATCTCCAGTGGACCGGGCACGGCGACATTCCCCTGCCGAGGGTGGCCGGCTATGACGCATACGTGGACTATGTGGCCGGATTCATGAAGTCCGACACTGCCAGGACCCTCTTCCGCCGCTACGTGATGGACATCATATCCCGCACCAATACCGTCACAGGCAAGGCCTATCGCGATGACCCTGCCATCTTCTCGTGGCAGATATGCAACGAGCCCCGGCCTTTCGGAGCCGACAACAAGGAAGTCTTCCGCGACTGGCTCACTTCCACTGCCGAGCTTATCAAGTCCATAGACCCCAACCACATGGTGTCGGTCGGCAGCGAGGGCAAGTACGGCTGCGAAGTGGACCTGTCCCTTTGGGAGGAGATAGGACGCTCGCCTTATATAGACTATCTTAACATCCATATCTGGCCTTTCAACTGGGCCTGGACCACCCGCGATGATATGTCCTCCGGCAATGTGACCCCTGCTGTGGAGCTGTCGAAGGAATATCTCCAGGAGCATCTGGAGATCGCCCGCCGTATAGGCAAGCCCTTGGTAGTCGAGGAATTCGGCTTTCCGAGGGACAGCATGGGCTTTTCCCGCAGCACCTCAGTCAGCATGCGTGACGTCTATTATGACGCGATGCTGTCGGAAATAACGGATGAAGCCGCCTCAGGAGGATTCCTGGCCGGGTTCAATTTCTGGGGCTGGGGAGGATTCGCCGAGCCATCCGGGGACCATCTGATGTGGCAGCCCGGGGACGACTACACCGGAGACCCCGCCCAGGAGGAGCAGGGGCTGTACTCCGTATTTGCCTCCGATACTTCCACCGTCCGGATTATCCGGAAGTACGCCCGTTCTGTGGAGAATATAGAATGATGAAGATTTGAAGAGATAACATCGTGCCGAGACCTATGAGAAAACTAATCCTGATGCTTGCATTCCTGGCTGGCGCCCCCCTGCTGTCTGCGGCGGAGCCCGGATCCGACAGTCTTGATGCGGCCGTTCCGGAGCAAAGAACCGGCTGGACATTGACCGACACCATTCTGCCTCTGAGCAGCCACGACCTTTCCTTTCAGATGAGAGGCTCCCTTCGTGCCGAGATACCCGGTGGAGGAAAGGCTTCCGCCCGCTTCCGCATGGACAATTTCCGGTGGAACGTGGAGGGAACTTTCGGCCGCAACCGGGAGTTCTACTATCATTTCCGCCAGAGTTTCAATGCCAATTTCCGTTCCAATACCTTCGACAATCTTCTGGAATCCATCGATTATGCCTACATGACCTGGAGGCCGGGGCAGCATTTCTCCCTGACCTTCGGCAAGCAGGTGCACGCCATCGGCGGACAGGAGTTCTGGGCGGCGCCGGTGTATGTGGTGCAGTACAGTGATTTCGGCGGCAGCCTGCCATGCTACCAGATGGGAGCCATGGCCACCTGGCATATTACTCCGACACAGGATATCGCGCTGCAGATTTCCAACATAAGGGGGTTCTGGGATGACGAGTTCTACCACGGAGGGCTTCCGGAAGGGGTGGAAAGCTCCCGCGCTCCCTTTCTCTACACCCTGAACTGGAACGGCAATTTCCTGGATAATGCACTGGAGTTCCGCTGGTCAGCGTCCTACGGTACTCAGACGGTGGGCCGGGATATGTGGATCTTCGCTATGGGACAGTCCTACCGCAGTGACAAATGGGGTGTCTACCTGGACCTGATATATTCCCGTCAGGGACTGGACATCAATGGTGTCCTGAGTTCTGCGGCGCCAGTCGGTACGGACGGTGACTATGTCACGCTTCAGAATGTGGACTACCTTTCCGCCATCGGTTACCTACATCTTTTCCTGAGTCCGTCGTTCTCGATGTATTTCAAGGGGTCGCGGGAGTACGGAGGGATTTACCGTGCGATGGAGGATGTGCCGGCGGGGATGCTCCGCGCCAGCTGGAACGCTCAGGCGTGTCTGGAGTATATGCCGACCAGGAGCCGGGATTTCCGGTTTTTCCTGCATTACAATTATTACCAGTCAGGGGCAGTGGAGAGAGGGTATCTCCTGGACATTGCCTCGCGGCAGGAGCACAGGGTTACATTAGGAGTGATTTATATCATGAATATCTTCTGAGTACGGGCCTAAACTCTTGTATAATTTTTAAAAGTTAGTATATTTGCCGGATATGTAGGAAATTTACTTAAATTAACAATAACTAATAATTAACTGAATCATGTTTAAAAACCATCCCAAAGGCCTGCTGGCCGCTGCCCTGAGCAACATGGGCGAGAGATTCGGCTACTACATCATGAATGCCGTGCTGCTGCTCTTCCTGTGCTCCAAATTCGGACTTAGCGACGAGACCAGTGGTGTAATCTATGCAGTATTCTATGCGCTGATATATGTACTGAGCCTTGTAGGCGGATATATCGCCGACAGGTCCCAGAATTATAAAGGCACTATCATGTCCGGTCTGGTTACGATGGCTGTAGGATACGCGCTTCTGTCGATTCCTATCCTCGCGACTCCCGAGAACACAAGCTGGCTGCTGCCCTTTACCTGCGGCGCCCTGCTCCTGATCGCATTCGGTAACGGACTTTTCAAAGGAAACCTTCAGGCCATCGTGGGCCAGATGTACGACGATCCCAAGTATTCTGACAAGAGGGATTCCGGTTTCCAGATTTTCTATGTATTCATCAATGTCGGCGGCCTTATCGCTCCTTTCGTGGCCCCTCTGCTCCGCAGCTGGTGGCTGAAAGTGCACGACATGGTCTATAACTCCAATCTCCCCGCTCTCTGCCATTCCTACATCAACAACGGCGGCAATCTCTCCGCAGAGCAGATGAACAACCTCAACGAGCTTGTCGGCGTGTCCAGCACAGTACCCGTGACCGATCTCGGAGCTTTCTGCACAGAGTATCTTGACGTATTCAACACAGGTATCCACTACTCGTTCTTCGCATCGGTAGCCGCAATGCTGATTTCCCTGCTGATCTTCGTGTTCACCAAGAAGAACATGCCCAACCCCGCCAAGAAGGAGGCCAAGGTCGTGGAACAGTACACCAAGGAGGAGAAGCTGGCTATGGCCAAGGAGATCAAGCAGCGTATGTACGCCCTCTTCGCAGTTCTCGGTATCGCTATCTTCTTCTGGTTCTCGTTCCACCAGAACGGTCAGTCCCTGTCCGTGTTCGCCCGTGACTTCGTGACCACCGAGTCCATCGCACCCGAGATCTGGCAGGCTGTCAACCCGTTCTTCGTGATTACCCTCACCCCCATCGTGATGTGGGTATTCTCCGCTCTCAGAAAGAAGAGAGGCAAGGACATCTCCACTCCCCGAAAGATTGCCATCGGTATGTTCATTGCCGCCATCGCATATCTTTTCCTCACCATCTTCTCCGCAGTTATGGGCTATCCCTCAGGCGAGGAGTTCAGAAGTCTGGACGTAGCTGCCCAGAATGCCGTGAAGGCCGGACCGTGGGTACTGATTGTCACCTACTTCTTCCTCACCGTGGCTGAGCTGTTCATCTCTCCTCTCGGACTGTCCTTCGTCTCCAAGGTGGCTCCCAAGCACCTGCAGGGTATCTGCCAGGGTCTGTGGCTTGGCGCTACGGCAGTCGGCAACCTCCTCATCTGGATCGGCCCTCTGATGTACAACAGCTTCAGTCATCAGTGGATGTGCTGGGCAGTATTCATGGTGGTATGTCTCATTTCCATGGCAGTCATGCTCGGCATGGTAAGATGGCTTGAGAAGATTACCATGCAGCAGGAATAGTTTTGTCAAAATAAACTGATATGTTCAAAGGTCAACCCAAAGGCCTGTATGCGCTCGCCCTTGCCAACACGGGCGAGCGCTTCGGCTATTACACGATGCTGGCGATCTTCACCCTGTTCCTGCAGGCGAAGTTCGGTTTCTCGGAGGCGGTTACCTCCAATATCTACGCCGGCTTCCTGGCGGCAGTGTATTTCATGCCGTTCATCGGAGGCATACTCGCCGACAAGTTCGGCTACGGGAAAATGGTAGTTTCCGGTATTATTGTCATGTTTGCAGGTTACTTCTGCCTTGCTATCCCGACGGGTGGCGACATTGTGGGCAAGATAGCCATGTTCGGCTCGCTGCTGCTCATAGCGGTGGGTACCGGTCTGTTCAAGGGCAACCTGCAGGTGATGGTCGGCAATCTTTATGACGATCCCAAATACTCGTCCAAGAGGGATGCCGCCTTCTCGCTGTTCTACATGGCCATCAACATAGGTTCGCTCTTCGCACCCACAGCGGCTACAAAGATCACTGAGTTCTGTCTCGGCCGCGCGGGACTGGTCTACAACGGTGAGATACCCGCTCTGGCCAACCAGTATCTGGCAGGAGCCTCCTCCATGGCTCCCGACGCACTCAGCCGTTTCCAGACCCTGGCTGCAGCCCAGGGGGCTACCGGAGACCTGACAGAGTTCTCGCGCCACTATATCGACACACTCTCCGGAGCCTATCACTGGGGCTTCGCTGTGGCCTGCGTGTCGCTGATTCTCTCAATCCTGATTTATTTCGGTTTCCGCAAGAGTTTCAAGCATGCGGACGTTACCCAGCGCGAACTGGAGGCCAAGAGCACCCAGCCCGTAGTGGAACTTACCAAAGAGCAGACAAGATCCCGTATCACCGCCCTGCTCCTCGTGTTCGCGGTCGTCATCTTCTTCTGGATGGCTTTCCAGCAGAACGGTCTGACCCTTACCTTCTTTGCCCGTGACTATACGGCTACCGAGATGACCGGCCTGTCGAGGATACTTGCCAATGTACTGAACCTCGTGTTCATAATCATTGCCGTGTATGCCATCTTCGCCATATTTCAGTCCGAGAAGAAACGCAGCAAGCTGATTGCCGGCCTGGTTACAGTCGCATCCATCGTGGCCCTGATTTTCAGCTACCGCTCCCTCGGTGACAAGCCCGTCACCCTGCTGCCGCAGATATTCCAGCAGTTCAACCCGTTCTTCGTAGTGGCCCTGACTCCCGTGTCCATGGCCGTCTTCGGAGCTCTGGCGGCCAAGGGCAAGGAACCTTCCGCTCCCCGCAAGATCGGAATCGGAATGTTCATCGCCGCCCTCGGCTTCCTGATCATGGTGTTCGGCTCGCTCGGCCTGCCTACCCCCGATGCCCTCAAGGAAGGCGCGACATTCCAGCGTGTCACACCGAATGTGCTGATATCCACATATCTCGTGCTGACGTTCGCGGAGCTGTTCCTCTCCCCGATGGGTATCTCCTTCGTATCGAAGGTAGCTCCTCCCAAGTACAAGGGTATGATGATGGGCCTCTGGTTCGTGGCCACCGCCATCGGCAACTACATGGTTTCCATCATCGGCATGCTCTGGGGCGGTCTCCCTCTCTGGGTACTGTGGAGCATCCTCATTGCCCTCTGCGTCATCTCCGCCGTCTTCATCTTCTCTATCATGAAGAAGCTGGAGAACGCCACGAAGGACTGAGATTGCGCATAGTTATCGATCTCACCATATTCCGTAACGGCTGCAATTCCCGAGATTCGGTGCCGTTGCGGAATTTTTTTCAAAAGAAGTCCCGGCAGGGCAATTCAGTCTGTCCTGCCGGTTGCTCTCGGAAAAGCCGTTTGAAATCGCTTACGGCAGGTGCGCTGAAATGCATGTGCCGAGAATAAGGATGTTAGTATAAATTCGTCCATCCCGACAAAATCTCGTTCAGATGCGTCCGTGAACACCTCAATCTGAACCAGATATATTATAAACCTCCCGAATATCAGTAAAATGCCTTTCCCCTTGCGGTTCGGATGCTTGAACTTAAAAAAGCCTGTTCCTGCAAATTTCCAGCGATATCAGTCAGCCCTATGGATGATTTTCATAACTTTGTATGCTCATCAATTTGCGATACGGGAAGTTATGCCAAAACTAAAACCAATTTCGGATTCTATAAAAATCGTGGTAATGTCGGTGTTCCCGCTGCTTCTGGCCGTGGGCTGTGCGCAGAAGGGGCCTCTGTCGGGGGACTACATCGATATGACTGACTGTGACGTACCAGCAGTGCAGGCCGTAGAGGTTCCGCACGGGCTGGACGAGACGCTGGCTTTCGGGGCGACCGACATCAGGCTGACGGACTCGATACTGCTGATAGCCAGACAGTACAGTGATTATTTTATCCACCTGATAAACCTCCGCTCAGGAGAGACTGTGGCGAAGGTGCAGCACATAGGCCGCGGGCCCGGGGAGGCGGTCAATACCTTTTATATAGGAGTCTCCGAAGACGGGGAATATTTCTGGGCCCATGACATGCAGCTGAGTCGGATCAATATCTATCGTCTGAAGGATGTGCTGTCAGGCCGGGGACTGCCTGTACGGAGCCTGACCTGCAAAGATCAGTCAGCACCCAGGCATGAGATGGACTTCGTTTTCGCGGGGGACTCGATATATACCTGCCCGCTCGGACTCACGGAGGAAGCGAGCCGCTTCAGTGTCTACGACAGTACCTATAACAACCGGCGCAATGCAGGGGAATGGCCTCCGCTGGAGGGTACGTACAACCTGCCGGGTACGGCATATTCCTCCGTGTTCAACGGATCACTGGCATATCTCCCTGAGGCAGACCGTCTGGCCGTAGCTCACGACTATCTTCCGCTTGTCACCATCTACGGAATGGACGGCAGTATCGTCTCCAATGTCTGGGGGCCGGAGGACTTTATGCCCGGATTCAGAATCGTGGACAATTCGACCCGGATAGGGGACTTTACCTTCTACGGTGAGCCGGTAGCATGGGACGAGGATGCGAGGTTCATGTATTCGGCTCTCAGGAGTCATGGCGGCAGGCTGTATGCGCTTTTCTCATGGGAAAAGAGGTATGCGGATGACAGCAGTGAGGAAGACAATGACGGGGAAGGCAGCGGCGCGCAGGAGGTGGAGGGCAGCCGCATAGTGGTCCTCGACAGCAACGGGCAGCCATTACAGATAATCCACGTGGACAGGCAGCTGCGCATGTTCGACATTGCCCCGGAGACAAAGGACATCTGGGGATTCGACGGAGATTATGTTTTACATCACTACAAATACTGAAGATTATGAGAATCATACGTTTTTTCACCGTATTTGCGGTTATTGTGCTCTCGGCCGCAGCCGCCTCTGCCCAGATCTCATTGGGCGGAAGTACCATTGAACCCCTTGGAGCGGAGACGGAGATTGTCGACCTCTCCTCCCCGGCAGGCAGCGGCAGTCTTCTGGTAAGTGTGGACGTGGATTATCCGGACGGCTCCGACAGCACATTCTACTATGTCACCTCGTCAATGGAGGCCGCTGTGGATGCTGCCGGTGTGGCCATGTCCGAGATTTCCAATATGATGACGATACACAACGAAGAGGCTATCCGCAATTTGATGACGCATTTCCGGGACAGATTTTCGGGTATAGAGGTGTGGTTTGTGGTCTCGGCTGTGAAGGAAGACTCCTGAATAGAAACATTCTGACAGATATGCGTATTGGAAAGTTCATAACTTTGACGACGGCAGTGTCATCTGCGTCTGTGGCTCTGGTCTCATGCAACGGCCCGGAGCCAAACGGACAGAGACCGAACATTATCGTATTTCTGGTGGACGACATGGGACTGATGGACACATCGGTGCCCTTCCTGACCGGCCCGGACGGACAGCCGGTGGAGCATCCGCTCAACAGGTGGTACCGTACCCCCAACATGCAGCGGCTTGCGGATCAGGGAGTCCGTTTCTCCCAGTTCTATGCCCAGAGCGTCAGCTCGCCCTCACGCACCAGCCTGATGACCGGCCAGAACGCCACCCGCCACGGAGTCACCAACTGGATATACTCCGAGGCCGACAACCGCAATACCTACGGTCCGCCCGACTGGAACTGGCTGGGACTGGACAGTGCCGATTATACTCTGGCCAGGATGCTTTCCGATGCAGGTTACCGCACGATACACGTGGGCAAGGCTCATTTCGGACCTTTCGGCAGCCAGGGTGAGGACCCTTTGAACCTGGGCTTCGATGTCAATGTCGCCGGATGTTCGATAGGTGAGCCGGGCAGCTACTATGGCAGGGACGGTTACGGCCTGTACCGGGGAACGCGCTCGCGGGCAGTGCCGGGGCTGGAGGAATTTTTCCAGGACGACGTGTTCCTGACCGATGCATTGACAGTCAGGGCCGAGGAGGAGATGTCGCGGGCCATAGAAGAAGGCGTGCCGTTCTATCTCAATATGGCGCACTATGCCGTGCATGCTCCGTTCATGTCCGATCCGCGTTTCATCCAGAATTACGAACCGGACTCGCTGTACAGTGCTGATGCCAAGGAATTCGCGACCCTTATCGAAGGAATGGACCGCTCGCTCGGGGATATAATGGATTTTCTGGAGGAAAAGGGAGTGGCGGAGAATACTCTTATATTCTTCCTCGGGGACAATGGCTCGGACGCTCCTCTCGGGGATGAGCGCGGCTACGGCTCCTCTGCGCCGCTCAGGGGCAAGAAAGGTACTGAGTTCGAGGGAGGAATGCGTGTGCCGTTCATTGTTGCCTGGGCCGCACCGGAAGGTCACCGTGCTGCGGTATCTCAGTCTGCGGCCTCTCAGTCCTCTGCATCTAAGACCGTGACCTCTCAGTCCACAGCGTCTATGTATGTGGCATCTCCGTCTGCGGCTTGCCGGTCTGTCGGTGACAATATATCAGATGCCCGGTATTCCGACCGCAGGGTCTCCCGCAAAGCCCACCGGAACAGCGTGCAGCATCTGCTCCCCGTGCCTCAGGGCGAGGTCCGGACCCAGCTCGGCACCATCATGGACATCTATCCTACAATCGCAGCTGTGGCCGGAGCGGACATCCCGGACTCCCATCCCGTTGACGGTCACGACCTCAGCCGCATCATCACAGACGGTGAGGATCCGCACCATCCTGATACCTTCCTGATGCATTTCCCCCACGACCATCGAGGCAAATACTTCACCGTCTACCGCGAGGATGACTGGAAACTGATATACTACTGGTCGCCCGAAAAGCCTTCCGCCGCACATTTTGTACTGTACGACCTGGCTTCCGACCCTTACGAGACCGAAGACGTCAGTCCCCGTTATCCCGACGTAGCGTCCTCGCTGCTGGAGCACATGGCCGCCCAGCTCGAACGGGAAGGCGCCCGCTATCCCGTGGACTCCGCCGGCCGCCCGCTCTCTGTCCGTACAGCCAAGTGACTCCTTCGGAAGGAGTGAATGGGGCCGTCTTTCTTCTCAGGTGCCAGGGCATTGACCGTTTATCCGTGAACGGTAGGCAGTGCAGCGGGGTGTTTTTGTAATATCGTGATAATCAAATAAATGCTATCTGGCGGTGATCTTTTCGAGGTGTTCTTTCGGCTTTGAAAGATCATGCGTCTTTGTCAAGTCTTTGATTGTTAATGTTTTGCGATTTGAGGGCGTTGCAGAACTTACCGTTGGTCATTGTCCTGCTGCGGGTGAACCCTGCTCCTGAACCCTGCTCCTGCTATGTGTGGCCCCGATTATCTATTCCCAGGGGTTGAGGATGTAGCGGCGGCCGTCGAACTCGAAGTAGATGAGGCCGTGTCGGCGGTTGCGGATGTAGATGTAGACAGGGGATTTGTCGCGGGTGCAGCGGAAGGTGCCGGAGTAGATGCCGAAGATGTTCAGGCAGCCGTGGTTGATGACTGACAGGTTCTCCATGAGGCCTTCGGGCATGTCTTTGATGTCGATGCGGGCGAGGGGGAAACGCAACGGGGAGGACAGGGCCAGGAAGGGCTGGACAATCGTGCCGGCGGTCCGGTCCAGGTATGGGCGTTTGGGTACGAATGAGAGTATGGCGCAGACGGCTATGCAAAGCAGGAGGACGAGGAACAATATCAGCAGGGCAGTGCTGCCGATGTGGGAAATGAGGGATGTGCCGGAGATGGCCATGGCTTACAGGAATATCTGCGTCATCGGCCTGCCTACCCATACCTGGGGCTGCTCTAAGGCGAATATCCTGGCGATGGTGGAGGCTACGTCATACTGCATCATGCTTTCGTGGAACTCCACGCCTTGTCTGACGCCTTTGCCGCAGACGATGAAGGGGGTCTGCATCTCGTCCATGGTCTTTCCTCCGTGTCCCTTTCCTATGCCGCCGTGGTCAGCAGTGATGATGAAGATCGTGCTGTCTGTCATGCCGGCATCTTCCACGGCCTGTATGATGCGGGCGATATATCCGTCCAGCTCTGTGAGTTTGCTGTAGTATTCGGGCGTGCCGTGTCCGTAGGCATGTCCTACATGGTCCGGGTTGTCAAAGCAGATGGCTGCAAGTACGGGCCTGTTCTCCCGGATGTATCTGACTGCCATGTCGCAGAGGGCTTCCGGATGCCTAGTGTAGTCCGGTCCTTGGGCATGATGGCTCATCGCGAGGGTGTCGATAAGGTACTTGATGCCGTCCCAATCGTACAGGCAGCCGATCTCAGCATCGGGACGGGCGTCGCGCAGCAGGCGGAATATCGTGGGGAATGTGCCGCTGGGGCTGGTGACCCGGGACGGCAGCTCGGGAACTTTGGATCCCCACTCGGTGTAGCCGTGGAGCTCCGGCCCTGCTCCCATGAACATGCTGGCCCAGTTCACTGCGCTGGAGGACGGCAGGACCGAGCGTTTCTCGAGTGTGTAGGCTCCGTTCTCCATAAGTTGCTTCACGGCAGGCATATCGGCTTCGGGCAGGCTGTAGGAGCCCCATCCGTCCAGACCGATGAGGATGACATGTTCTGCAATGGGGGTCTGCTCCTTTTGTCCGCAGGAAGTGAGGGCGGTGCAGAGCGTGAGAAGGAGGATAAATGGCAGGGTGGGGAAATGGCTTCTATTCATGGTGTGCAGTTATAATGTGTCGGAATGAATCGCGGGTGTTACGGGAGGGACGGCGTGGCGGTCAGAAGAGCTGGCCGTGGGTGAATGCAATGAGGTCGGCCGGGGCAATCTTGAGCTGGAGGCCGCGCATTCCGGCGCTGACGTAGACGTAGGGGAGCTCTGCGATGGAGGCCTGGTAGTAGGTGGGGAAGGGCTTTTTCATGCCGATGGGGGAGCAGCCTCCGCGGATGTAGCCGGTAAGCGGCAGGAGCTCCTTGACGTGGATCAGCTCAGCCTTCTTGTTGCCGGAGACCCGGGCGGCTTCCTTGAGGTCTATCTCGCTGTCGCCCCGGACCACGCATACGAAGTAGCCGTTGCGGTCGCCCCGCAGGACGATGGTCTTGTAGACGCAGGCGATGTCCTCCCCGAGTCTGGCTGCCACGGCATCGGCGGAGAGATGCTCTTCGTCCACTTCGTAGGGTATCAGCTCATAGGATATTCCGGCCCTGTCCAGAAGGCGGGCAGCATTGGTCTTTTTGGAAGAATCGTTCTTGCCCATCAGAATTTTTTTCTGCGGAAATGGCAGTAGGGACTGCCTCCGGTTTTCTCGTAGTAGTGCTGGTGGTAGTCCTCTGCCGGCCAGAAGATCTGGTCGACGGGGGTGTCGGGGGTGGTGACGGCGGCAGCGGGGGCTATGAATGTGTTGACCTCATGGCCGCGGCGGCGCAGCAGTGCCATCACTTCCTCGGCCTTGCTTTTCTGCAGGCCGGAGGTGAAGAAGATGCCGCTCAGGTACTGTGGTCCGATATCCGGACCCTGTCCGTCAAGCTGGGCGGGGTCGTGTATCTCGAAGAAGAGCTTGCACAGTTCCTCGTAGGATGTCTGTGAGGGATCGAATTCGACGCGGATGGCCTCATAGTGTCCGGTCTTGTGGGATTTGACCTCTTCGTAGGTGGGGTTGCGCCGGTGGCCTCCGATGTAGCCGACTGTGGTGGAGAGGACTCCGGGGGCCTTGTCCATGTAGTGCTGTACTCCCCAGAAGCAGCCGGCTGCGAAGATGGAAGTCTCGGTCGAGGGCCGTCCCTCCACCAGGCTGAGGGTGTAGCAGCGGCGGCGCTGGTAGAACTCACTTTCGTAGTAATCGAAGAGGCGCTGGACGGCAAGGTTGTTTTCCAGCTGGGGATTGGATACTACATCCTTGAAGCCCATTTTGATATAGTTGTTTTGCAGATAGTTGAATATCAGTGCGTTTATCCCTTTGTGCTTGTACTCGGGTATGACTCCGATAAGGTAGCATTCCACGGTGTTGAAGGTCTTGAGTGACTTCAGGATATGGAAGAACCCGAAGGGGAAGAGTTTTCCGCCGGCCTTGCGGAATCCGTCAGAGAGCGATGGCATGGTGATGGCGAAGCCTACTACACGGTCGTTGCGGTCTACGACTACGCAGATCATGTTCTTGTTTATGAAAGGCATGTACTGTCCGATATACATCTTGACCTGCTTGTCTGTCAGTCGGGTGAATTCGTGCAGTACGGCGTAGGAGTCGTTGAGCACGGCGAAGATCTCTTCGGCCCTGCGCTTTATATCCTTGGCCTTGCGGGGTATGATGACGGAGACTCCGTATTTTTCCCTGATGATCTTGTCGTATGCCGCCAGTTTCTCCGGTACGGCTTCGGGAACAATAATCCTGCGCTGGATCCAGTCCACTTCCTTGCGGAAACCCAACTTCTCGAGATGTACACCGTAGTAAGGGAAATTATAAAGAGTAGTTATCGATGGTTCCTTGTCGAAACCCTCCACCAGCAGCCCTTCCTTGTCCATGTCGGAGAAACCCCACGGGCCGTTCATCGTCTCCATACCCTTCTCGCGGCCCCACTCAGCCACGGTATTGACCAGCGCCTCAGTTACTTCTATGTCGTCTATCATGTCCAGCCAGCCGAAGCGGATATTTTTCTCGTTCCAGTCGCTGTTGGCGTTGTAGTTGATGATGCCGGCAATACGTCCGACTATAGCGCCATCCTTGTAAGCCAGCCAGTAACGGCCCTCGCAGTGGGCGAATGCGGGGTTGGTCTTGCGCAGCGAGTTCATCTCGTCCGCATCAAGAGGCGGGATATACAGGGGGTCGTTCTTATACAGTTCACGTGGAAATCTTACGAAGCGTTTCAGGTCTTTGAGGGTAAGCACCTCTTTGATAACTATAGTCATACTCGAGTACGGTGGTTTTAGTCCTGCAAAATTATCACATTATTTTTAAAAATGAGTATATTTGACAAATTATTGTGAAGTCAGGACTTATGAAGATAGACAGAATAGTACTGTTTCCTTATACTTTAGTATTGGCGTTGAGAAACTTTTTTTATGACAAGGGAATACTCAAGTCTTATCCGTCGGCCCTGCCGTCCATCAGCGTCGGCAATATTACCGTCGGCGGCACCGGCAAGACACCGGCGGTCGAGATGCTGATACGTCTTTACAGGGACAGCAGGAAGATAGCCGTAGTGTCCAGGGGATATGGTCGGAGGACGAAGGGGTTCAGGACTGTCTCCGTGGACGACGATTATAGGGATGTCGGGGACGAACCTCTGCAGATCAAGCGGAAATTCCCGGATATCATTGTAGCTGTGGATGCCTCCAGAAGACGGGCTGTGGATGCGCTTGCCGCCATGCCGGAGGAGACGAGGCCGGATCTGGTGATACTGGACGATGCGTTCCAGCACCGGCGGATCCGCCCCGATTTTTCTATTGTGCTGGTCAGCAGCGCACGTCCTGTCTTCAAGGACAGTCTTCTGCCCATAGGCCGGCTGCGGGATCTCCCGTCTCAGATAAAGAGGGCGGACATGGTGATTGTTACCAAGATGGAGGGAAGCGAGGTGCTTTCTTCGGAGCGGGAGCGGTGGAGAAAGGCCCTGAAAATGCGGGAGGATTCGCCCCTGCTGTTTTCCCGGATTGCCTATCGTCCTCTCATGCCGGTGATGCCCGGAAAGGAGGACAGCCGATATATCTACGCGAAGAGCGCGATAGTGATTTCGGGTATTGCAGATGACCGCTCGCTCCGCCGGGGTGTGGGCTGGAGTTATTCTGTGGCGGATGTGCTGTGTTTCCGGGACCATCACGGTTACCGGCTTTCCGATATTTCAAAGATGGACGCTGCTGTCCGGCGTTACCCTACGGCTGTAGTCCTGACGACAGAGAAAGATGCCCAGAGGCTCCGTTCGATGGAAGGTGTGCCCGTCCGGGTCAGCTCCCGGCTTTTCTATATTCCGATAGAGTCCGAGATCATACCTGATGTGAATTCCGGCAGTTATCTGGAGCAGGAATTGCCGGAGCTTGGATACAATGAATTGAAAAACTATATAAAAATACCGTCATGTCCTGTTTCGTAATAGAAGGGGGCCACAGGCTCTCCGGTGAAATCTGCCCCCAGGGGGCCAAGAACGAGGTGCTGCAGATACTGTGCGCAGTGCTGCTCACCCGCGAGAAAGTCATAGTCCACAATGTCCCGGACATACTGGATGTCAACAACCTTATCGCTCTTCTGCAGGATATGGGAGTGAAGGTGGGGAAACTGGGTAAGGGCAGTTATTCTTTCTGTGCCGATGACATCGACACTGCGTATCTCCGCACACCGGAGTTTCTCAAGCGCAATGCCTCCCTGCGGGGTTCCATCATGCTCACCGGCCCTATGCTGGCCCGTTTCGGCTATGCCCTGACCGCCAAGCCGGGAGGGGACAAGATCGGCCGCCGCAGGCTGGATACCCATTTTGAGGGGCTGCGGAAGCTGGGTGCGGAATTTACCTACAATAAGGACAATGCCACCTTCGAGCTGCGCTCCGAAAGGTTGCGCGGCACCTACATGCTCCTGGACGAGGCTTCCGTGACCGGCACGGCCAACATCGTTATGGCCGCCGTCCTGGCGGAGGGCACCACCACGATCTACAACGCCGCCTGCGAGCCCTATCTCCAGCAGCTGTGCCGGATGCTCAACCGCATGGGCGCGAAAATAAGCGGTACCGCCTCCAACCTCCTGACTATCGAGGGAGTGAGCGAGCTGCATGGGACCGAGCATACCGTCCTGCCCGACATGATCGAGGTAGGCAGCTTCATCGGCATGGCCGCCATGACCCGGAGTGAGATAACCATCCGGAACGTCTCCTACGACAATCTGGGCATCATCCCCGAGAGCTTCCGCCGCCTCGGCATTGCCCTGGAGCAGAGGGGGGACGATATCTACGTGCCGGCCCAGGACGAATATGCGATAGAGACCTTTCTGGACGGTTCCATCATGACCATCGCGGATGCTCCCTGGCCCGGCCTGACCCCGGACCTGCTGAGCGTCATGCTGGTGGTGGCTACCCAGTGCCGGGGCTGCGTGCTGATTCACCAGAAGATGTTCGAGAGCCGCCTGTTCTTCGTGGACAAGCTCATCGACATGGGGGCTCAGATTATCCTCTGCGACCCGCACCGCGCCGTAGTGGTGGGCCACAACCACCGGATGAACCTTCGCGGCCGGGAGATGACCTCCCCCGACATCCGCGCCGGCATTGCCATGCTGATTGCCGCCATGGGAGCCGTCGGCACCAGCCGTATTCACAACATTGAGCAGATAGACCGCGGTTATCAGGACATTGAGGGCCGCCTCAATGCTCTCGGTGCCCGCATCACCAGAATCGACTGATATGCTGAATATTGCCAGAAATTACTCCCTTTTGGGGCACAATACTTTCGGAATAGATGCCCGCACTGCCGTCTTCGTGGAGTACGGCTCGGAGCCGGAATTGCAGGAGGCCGCCCGTATGCTGCGGGAAGGGGCTCTGCCTTCCCCCTGGCTGCACATAGGCGGCGGAAGCAACCTGCTGCTGACCCGTGACTGGCCGGGGACTGTCCTGCATTCGGCCATCAGGGGATGTGACGTGGTATCGGAGGGTGACGGCTTTGTCGAGGTCCGGGCCGGCTCGGGTGTGGTCTGGGACGGATTCGTGGAAATGTGCGTGGAGCACGGATGGTACGGGGCGGAGAATCTGTCGGCCATTCCCGGAGAGGTGGGGGCCGCGGCGGTGCAGAATATCGGAGCCTATGGGGTGGAGGTCAAGGACCTGATTCTCGAGGTCGAGGCCATGGACATGACAGACGGGCAGAAACGGATTTTCCCTGCTGCGGACTGCGGTTACGGCTATCGGCGCAGTATCTTCAAGCAGCAGGAGAACAGGAAGTATGTGGTGCTGTCCGTCCTCTTCCGTCTGGGACTCCGTCCGCATTTCAATCTTGGGTACAAGGCTCTGGCCGAGGCTCTCGCAGGCAGGGAAAATGTCTCTCTGAGGGATGTGCGGGAGGCTGTCATGGCCGTGCGTTCCTCAAAGCTTCCGGATCCTTCGGAAACAGGCAGCGCCGGCAGTTTTTTCACCAATCCGGTAGTCTCACGCGACAAGCTCGCGGAGCTGCAGCGGCAGTGGCCCGCAGTTCCGTTCTACGAGGTAAGGGACAATGCCGGTTCTGTCAAGCTCTCCGCCGGCTGGCTCATAGAGCAGAGCGGGTGGAAGGGCCGTTCTCTCGGACGGGCAGGGGTCTGGCCCAGGCAGGCTCTGGTGCTGGTCAATCTCGGAGGTGCCGACGGCCGGGAGATAGTGGCCTTGGCCGATGCCGTCCAGGCCTCTGTCCGCGACCGCTTCGGGGTGGAGCTACGTCCCGAAGTCAATATCATTTGACATCAACATCAATACCATAATATATGAAAACAATGAATATAAGAAGAATAACATCGCCGTCGGATGTCCTGTATGACGGATGTGTGAAAATATACGAGGAGAGTTTTCCCTATGAGGAGCGCCGCGATACGGCTGAGATGACCCGGATGGTCGCGGAGGACAACAGGCTGCATTTCATAGTCTTTTACGGGGAGAGGGAGAAAGACGGCCCCATAGGATTCTTCACTTTCTGGGACTTCGGTCACGGATATCTGTACGGGGAGCATTTCGCAGTGGATCCGTCGCGCCGCGGAGGAGGTACCGGTACGAGGTTCCTGGACTACATCAAGAGCATGGACATACCCATGATTCTGGAGATTGAGATGCCCTCCGAAGCGGATGAGATGACTCTCCGCCGCAAGCTGTTCTACGAGCGTAACGGATTTATCCTTAATCCGTATGAGCATGTCCAGCCGCCCTATCATCCCGATTCGCGTCCAGTGCCCATGAACGTGATGACCTGGCCCTACGTCTTCTCGGGCGAGGAGTACGGGCGGTTCCGCACCGACCAGTTGGAAATCATGCCCGATTGTCGATAGAATCAGGCAGTCTGTCGATTGGAGTTGGAGACGGGGCGGGGCGGAAGTAGCTTTGCGTCAGAAAAAGAACAATGATGGCAAGGCTAATGTTTATATGTTTCATGTTTACGTGTGTGTGTATCCCTGTACGGGCACAGAGTCCGTACGGGGATTCTCTTTGGACTCTCGCAGGATGTCTGGAGTATGCAATGGAACACAACATCCAGCTGAAGCAGACGCGCAACACATATCTTTCAGGGGTTGAGGATACCAAACAGGCACGTGCGGCCATGTTCCCGTCCCTGTCGGCCTCCACTTCGCAGAGCCTGGCCAATTACCCCTCCTCGGATGTGACGGACAACAATATGTACACCGGCTCGTACAATCTCAATGCCAGCATGACCGTCTTCCAGGGAGGAAGCCTCTCCACCGCCCTCAAGCAGCAGAAAGTCCAGAACGAGATGGACCTGCTTTCAGTGGAGGAGACGGCCAATGACATCCGCATAGCCATAGTCCAGGCGTATATGCAGTGCCTCTATGCGGCAGAGGCGGTGAAGGTGAGCCAAAGTACTGCAGAGGCCTCCAAGGCTCTGAAGTGGTTTGAAATTACCGGGAAAGACAGTGCTCAGGAGAGAAAGCCCGGAGCATTGTCCGCAATCTTCGTCAAGACTGATTACAGACTGCTGCGCCTGGAACTGGACGATATCATGTACATCGAGGGACTCAAGGACTATGTCAGAATATGGCTCAGGGACCGTCAGGAACCGGTACTCTCACTCATGAGCATGAAAGCCCTCGAGGAACAGCTGCCTGAGGACAGGTTTGTAAGGGTGCACCGGTCATATATCATCCAGCCTTCCGCCATGTCCTATATCGAGAGGGGAAGAGTAGTCTTCGGCAAGGTGAGGGTGCCGGTGTCGGACACTTACCGCCAGGAACTTCAGGATTTTCTCGAAAAACATTCAATCCTGTTACAGACCAAATGAGAACCTGAGGCCGAATCTCAGGTAGAAATTGAGGGGACGGACCTTGTAGATTGTCTCCAGTTCCGTGCCGTCGTCGAACCAGTAGGCGGCACCGGGCTCCGCGTACAGGCCTATGGCAGGAGTGATGTTGAACTGTATTCCTGCAGTGGCGTTTACGGACCATTGCAGCGGTTTTACGTCCAGTGTTCCCTGCCGTTCTGATCCCAGGGATTCGGAATTGAGGGTGTATCGTGTCGCGGTGCTGCCACCTACGCATTTTTCCATAAGTCCTCCCACCGAGACATATACTCCCAGATAGCGGCTGTCCCAGATGGTATAGTTGACGTTCAGGGGTATGCCGATGTAGTGCATTGTCCTCTCCGAGGTGTAGTAGCTGCTTTCTGAGCCGGATCTGAAAGTGGAGGAAAGCCAGGTGTAGTTTACCCCTGTCTCGAAGCCAAGACCTATGGGCAGACGGTAGCGTACGCTGATGCCTGTAGTTATCGGGAGGCGGTGGCGCGTATCGGATGTTACATCCATTCCCTGGTTGGCTCTCAACATATTGGCCTCAGGATCCACCCACAGGGCCGTTGGACTGGTGGTCATGGCAAGAGGATAGGCTGAGAAACCGGACATGGAGGTGTATCCGTTCTCGCTGGAGCTGGAGCCGGCAGCATTGGTTGCTGAAACACCGATACTGAACATTCCGCGGGCTGCTGAAGACACATTGCTCTCGGCGGACAGCACTCTTCCCTGCGCTTCTGTACTTTTCTCAAGGTCTTTGGAATCGGGACCGTTATTGCTCAACCATTTTATACCTCCGGTCTCTGCTTCCTTCCGGCTGGCGGTTGCTTTTTCATGTACTAGGTAAGTGTTAGCCATGACCTTGTTATTGCTCTCTTCTGCTGTCCGATGCGGCATCAGCGGCCTGCGGATGTCCAGCCCGGTAATCATATGTTTATCTATAATTGGAACCTCTATTTCCGGAAGAGGCTGAATATCTGCCGTAAGGGGTCTGGCTTCCGGTGCGGGCAGGACAGCAGTGGACAGCGGCTCCTCAACTCCTGTCCGGGTATGGGGCGGTATCAGCAGGAATAGAACGACCGCAGCCGCCGCTCCGGCCGTTGCGGCACTCCAGCGAAGTATGCGGATAAACTTGCCGCGTCTGTTCCGGTTCTCGGCGGAAGCTGCCTCGATTCTTTCCCAGAGTCCGTCAGGAGCAGGTTCCTGCCAGCCTTCCATTTTTTCCCTTATATCGTCAAACATCCCTTTCATGCTTATATTCATTTACCATTTTGACCAACATTGTCTTTGCCCTGTGCAGGCATGATGCCGATGTCCCAGGGGCCATGTTCAGGGCGGCCGCTATCTCTTTGTGACTCATCTGCTGGAAGACATAGAGGTTGAACACTGTCCGGTACGGGGCAGGCAGACTCCGTATCATCCTCTGCATCTCCTCCGGCGGAACGGCCCCGACATCTGCCTCTTCCTCATCTGCCGTGTCGTGGACTGTGTCCTTGAGCTCCACGGTGGAGATACGGCCTGAGTTCCGGAGAAATTTCAGGGCGTCATTGACCACAATCCTCGTCATCCAGGCCCTGAGGGAACCTTCCCCTCTGTATCGGAACCCGGCCAGTGAGCCGAATATCTTTACGAAACTCTCCTGCAGGACGTCACGTACATCCTCATCATCGGCCAAGTATCTGGAGCAGACAGCTGTGAGATATCCTATATGGGCTTCGTAGAGGGATTTCATCGCCTGATGGTCTCCCTCTACGGCAGCCCTTATAAGTCTCGTCGCGGAATCCAGTTGTCTGCCAGGTCTCACCGGTTATTTTACGTTGGTAAGGAATGTGGCTCCGCTCTCAATCTTCATCTTTGAAGGAGAGGACATACGGGTGCAGTAGTCGAATTGCGCCGTTCTCTCGTTTCCATCGAAAGACTTCCATCTCAGAGTCAGTTTCACGTTCTCGCCCTGAGTGTCGGGCAGACTGTCCAGACTGAAGGCTACCAGTGCGTCGCCCAGAACGTACGGACCGCTGATGCCGTTTTCTTCCCTCTTATGCCTGAACTCCACCTCATACGGGTCGTCAGGATTGACTCCGGTCAGGAGCGTGAGCCTGTGCATGGTTCCGTATCCTCCAGTGGCAACTCTTACTCTTAGGGTGATATACCCGTCCTCCACTACTGTCATCCAGTCTCCGATCATTTCAACCGGATCGTTGCCGAACAGGCTGTCCACAGTCTTGTCATCGGTGAACGGTTCGGTCTTTTTGGTCAGGATGCTGTCGATGGCGTAGACGTGCACCACCTTGTCATATCCCGGTACGGTGGCCTCAGTCTCCTCGATACTCGTCAAGGCCCTTACTTCTTTGTCCCCGAAAGGAGATTTCTTCAGGTTCTCAGCTACCAGAGTAGTGGAGTCATCCAGCTGCATGTAGAATGTCAGGCTGTCGTCCGGATTCTCGATAGGCTTGACTGTCACTATTGCGTTAGGATAGTAATAGTAGTAATTGTTGTCACCATCCTGATTGCAGGACTGTACTGCTGTCGCAGCGATGGCGAGTCCCGCTGCAGAAATAATCATTTTTGCTGTAGTTTTCATATTTTACTTTGTTTGATGTTCACAAATTAAATCCAATTTCATGCAAAATATTGCAGCAGTCATGATATTTTTTGCATTTTCGGCAAAATTATCTACTTTTGCACTCCATTCATGATTCCCGGTGAGGTGGGTGAGTGGCTTAAACCAGCAGTTTGCTAAACTGCCGTACGGGTTACCGTACCGGGGGTTCGAATCCCCCCCTCTCCGCAACAAACGCTGAAAATCAGCAAATTGCAAAACAAACACCCAGTTTTACACCCAAGAATATAAAGTCGGGTGTTTTTGTTTTATTTAAGAGGAGTTCTATAAATTAAAATATTGTAGTACAGTTGTTTATATGGTTCCAAGAG
>ERZ779737.746-NODE-746-length-28835-cov-3.493190_pt1 | contig 28835 bp, 37 predicted proteins | sample MGYA00511889_ERZ779737 | MGnify/ENA primary metagenome ERZ779737 (study PRJEB29588, sample SAMEA2163575) | human gut metagenome | biome: human gut; feature: human-associated habitat; material: faeces | place: Denmark | collected 2008/2010 ... | reverse complement strand
CCCGGCATACTCGCTTTGCAGATAGCCACAGTAGAACAGAATTGCCCTTTCCATGAACTCGCTCTGGCTGCTGCATCCATCCTGCCGGTAGAGACGTTCAACTGTCGCCTTTGTTTCCGGCATAAGCCAAAGCGGAAATTTAATTTTCCTGTTTGCCATGCTAATTTCCCTCCAATTTTGTGTGTGACCCCGCTGTTTTCCTTGAAACAGCGTGATTATTTGCGCTTCCGACCCCAGTGGGGCTATTTTTGCCCTCTCAACAACCCCTGCGTGAAAGCCCCAAACTGCCCGCACTGCGGGCAGATGTGTTTGCCAAGGTGCGCGCACGACACCTTGGCTTTCTCCTGCTTCGCCGCTTGCGGCTTTGCTCTCTGTCCGAAATTGCCCGCAGATGTCCTTCTTCTGTGCTTGGCGTTCCCGCAACGCTCCCGCACGGCGGCGCAGCGCCGGTTTTTGGGTTTCCGGTGGGTACGCGCCCGGCTGTGCCCGGAAAATCGGACACAGCCGCGACACGCGGCTCACGCGGGCGGACAGGCGTTTTTCTGCTGCGCCTGTTGGAACGCTTCCAACCGCTTTCGGATGCGTTCCTGCTCACACTCTGCGTCCAGCTTTGCAAGCTTTTGCTCGTAAAACTGCTGGATGGAGAACTGAATGGGCAGGAGCGTGTACAGAAGACTCCCGTTTTGTTTTCGACCATCCTGCGTGATGATCGTAGTGCGTTCCGTCTTGATGAGGCCGCGCTCGACCAGCTCCGCAACATATTTTCGCACGGTGTTCGGACTCATATTAACAGCATTTCCAATCGTCCGGTAGCTCGCATGGCACTGATACGTTGTCCGATCCTCAATGTACATCAGGTAGCTGTAGACTGCCAAGGCCCCCGGTGAGAGACCGAGGGCGAAAACCTCATTCGGCAGAGGAAAGTAGTTTTTGATTGGATCGCGCGAGGTATAGTATTTATTCTTCATGTGCGCCTCCCGTCTGCCGTTCTACCCAGAGACGGAACTGTTCCTTCGGTACGACAAGCCGGCTGCCGATCCGCAGCGACGGAAAGCCGTCCTCATGCAGAAGTTCATAGGCGCTCGACGGCGAAACGCCCAGCGTGCGGGAGACAAGCTGCGCGTTTAGAAACAGCGGCAGCTCGTCAAAATTCTTGATGCTTGATGTGTTCAAAGTCTTTTTTTACCTCCAACTGATTTTAGAAATTTCAGAGAAAAAACTTGCGTTTCGGAGGTCTCTCTGTTAAAGTTAACACAGTTGCAGTCCGTGTTTTCCGAAACGCGGCATGCCGTCCGACTGTTGCAGCAGCCGGACGGTTTTTTTCTTTGTGGGCATCACAGCGCCAATGCGTCTGCGGCCTTCGGCGGATCTTTTGCTCCAATACTGCGGTTTGAAAAACTTGAAAGACACAAAGTATTCCTGCGTTTTCCAAGCCTTGTCTTGAAGCAAAATCTCTCGCCGAATGCTCTCGGTCATCGAATCAGAGCTTCCCTATCGTTTTTTATAATTTAATAGTAACATTGATGTGCGGCAAAAGCAAGAAAAAGTATTTTCAGGCCCGGCGTTCATGGATTATTCAAGCAAAACAGAAAACAGTATGCCATAATATACTTTTAGAAAAAATACAGGAGGGGTTCTGTGTGCAGAATTTTGTGTTGTTCGATCATGTCTGCAAGACCTATCGGATGGGCGATGTGTGCATCGACGCGCTGAAGGATGCCTCGTTTACAATCGCGGAGGGGGAGATCTGCGTGATCGTCGGGCAGTCCGGCGCGGGCAAGACGACGCTTTTAAACATTCTCGGAGGCATGGATCGGCTGACGAGCGGCCATGTGCTGCTGGCGGGCGAGGATGTGTCGGGGTTTGACCGTAGGCAGCTGACGGCCTACCGCCGGCATGAGGTCGGCTTTGTGTTCCAGTTCTATAATCTGGTACAGAATCTCACCGCACTCGAGAATGTGGAGCTGGCGGCGCAGATCTGCAGGGAGCCTCTGGATGCCGCGACGGTGCTTGAGGAGGTCGGGCTGAAGGACAGAATGGCAAATTTCCCGGCGCAGCTCTCCGGCGGTGAGCAGCAGCGCGTGGCAATCGCCAGGGCGCTTGCGAAAAATCCCAAGCTTCTTTTATGTGACGAGCCCACGGGAGCGCTGGACTACAATACCGGAAAGGCTGTTTTGAAGCTTTTGCAGGATACCTGCAGGCAAAAGGGAAAGACGGTGGTGGTGATCACGCACAATCAGGCGCTTACCGCCATGGCGGACAGGATCATCACGGTGAAGAGCGGCACCGTGAGAAGCATGGTGAAGAACGAACATATTGTAAATGTAGAAGAGATAGAGTGGTAGAGTAATAACGATGAAATCCATGATGAAGAGAACGACCTTACGGGAAATCAAGCAGAGCTTCGGCAGATATTTTGCCATTCTTGCCATTGTGGCTCTCGGAGTCGGCTTTTTTTCCGGCTTGAAGGTGACGAGAAATGTGATGGTGGCGTCGGCTGACCATTATCTGAAAAAAGAACAGCTTTATGATTTTCGGCTGCTTTCCACCCTTGGATTTGAGGAAGTGGATGTGGAGGTGCTTGCGGGAAAGGAAGATGTGCGGGCGGTTTCGGGCGCGTATTCGGCGGATATTCTGTATCGGGACAGCTCGGACAACGAGCGCGTGATCAAGGTACATTCCCTGACGGAGGGCGTGAACGGCGTGGTGCTCACGGCGGGGAGAATGCCTGCACAGGCAGATGAATGCGTGGTGGACTCCAATCTGTTTTCGGAGGATATGATCGGGCAGAAGGTTGTTTTGTCCGAAAACAATGAGGAGGATGATCTTTCCAGCTTTGCTTTCCGGGAATACACGATCACCGGAATCGCACAGTCCTCCCTTTACGTGCAGTTTGAGAGAGGAAATTCTTCTCTGGGAAGCGGCAGGGTCAGCGGCTTTATGTATCTGCTGCCGGAAGGCTTTCAGATGGATGTCTACACGGAAATCTACGTGAAATTCGACGAGGATGCAGAAATTTACTCGGAGGCGTATAAATCGTACATAGAGGAAAAGACACCTCTCTGGGAGGTCTATTGCGGGCAACAGGCAGAGCGCCGTTACGATTCCATTATGGCGGAGGCGCAGGAAAAGCTCGACGATGCCCAGAAGACGTTAGATGATAAGAAGGCGGAGGCAGAGAAGGAGCTGACCGATGCGAAGGATACGCTCACGGAGGCGCAGGAGGAGATCGACCGCAATCAGGAGGAACTTGCGGACGGAGAGAGACAGCTTGCGGATGCCGAAAAGCAGCTGCGGGATGCAAAGGATCAGCTTGCGGAAAAGGAGAAAGAGCTTTCCCTCGCAAAACAGCTCCTTCCCGAGACGCCGACAAGCCTGCAGGAGCAGATGCTCGCCGCACAGCTTGCGGCGGCTCAGGAGGAGATCGACCGTGGGAAGGAGGAGCTGTCCCGGACGGAGAGGCAGCTTGCAGAGAAGAAGCAGGAGCTTGCGGACGGAAAGGCCGAACTGGAGGAAGCGAAGGCAGAGCTTGCAGACGGCTGGACGGAGTACGGGGACGCCAATGCGGACTTTGAGCGCGAGATAGAGGATGCACAGGCAGAAATTGACGATGCCAGAGCTGAGGTGGAGGATATCGCATTCCCGGATACCTATGTGCTTGGCAGGGATACAAATGTGGGCTATGTGTGCTTTGAGAATGATTCCGGGATCGTGGACGGCATTGCAAACGTGTTTCCGGTATTCTTCTTTCTGGTGGCGGCACTGGTGTGCATGACGACCATGAACCGCATGGTGGAGGAGCAGCGCACCCAGATCGGCGTACTCAAGGCGCTTGGCTACGGAGAGGGCGCCATCATGGGAAAATTCCTGTTCTATTCCGGCAGCGCCGCTTTTACGGGCTGCGTACTGGGCTATGTGCTGGGCGTCCACCTGTTCCCGCTGGTGATCTGGATTGCCTACGGAATGATGTATAAGATGGGCGGCATCGTCTATGTGTTTGACTGGAAGTTTTTTGCCATTTCCATGGCGGGAGCGCTGGCATGCTCCATGGGCACCACATGGGTTTCCTGCAGAAGGGAACTGAGGGAGGTGGCGGCGAGTCTGATGCGTCCGAGAGCGCCCAAGGCGGGAAAAAGAGTGCTGCTTGAGCACATTCCATTTATCTGGAAACGGCTTGGCTTTTTGCAGAAGGTTTCGGTTCGCAACGTGGTGCGGTATAAGAAGCGGTTCTTTATGATGGTGATCGGAATCAGCGGCTGTACGGCGCTTCTGGTGACCGGCTTCGGCGTGCGGGACTCTGTGACGGACATTGCCGATCAGCAGTACGAAAAAATACAGCTCTATGACCTGAGCATCACCCTGCGGGACGGCGTTGTGGGAGAGCAGGAGCAGAGTGAGGACTTCCGTGGGACTGCGGAGCAGTTTGGCGCAGCTTATATGACGGCGTACGAGGGCGCCTACGATCTGGTGTTTGGCGGACAGATCAAGGGGATCAGCCTGATTATTGCCCAGAAACCTGAGGAGATGCCGCCGTTTATCGACCTGCACACAGACAACGGCACCCCCATTGCCTATCCGGGAGAGGGCGAGGCGGTGATTTCTGACAAGCTGGCGCAGACCTACCGCATCAAAGTGGGGGATACGATCACCCTGCGCGACGACGGGCAGAAAAGCGTATCGGCTGTGGTGACGGGAATCTGTGAGAACTATATCTACAACTATGTGTATCTGCAGGCGGACACCTACGAGGCGGTGTTCGGCAGGATCACATACAAGAATGTCTATGTCAATCTTCCCGCAGACGCGGATGCGCACACCGCGGGAGCGGAGTTTATGAAGACGGACGGTGTGACGGCGGTTTCCGTCAGTATGGATATGCTGACCCGTGTTTTCAGCATGATGAGCAGCATGAATTACATTGTATTTGTCATTATCGGATGCGCGGGAGCGCTGGCGTTTGTGGTGCTGTATAACCTGAACAACATCAACATCACGGAGAGGATCCGGGAGATTGCGACCATTAAGGTGCTTGGCTTCTACAAGAAGGAGACGGCGTCCTATGTATTCAGGGAGAACATGGCGCTCACGGCGGTGGGATGCGCGGTGGGGCTTATTTTGGGACGGCTCCTGCACATGTATGTGATGAGCCGGATCAATGTCGACATGATCTCTTTTGACGAGAAGGTAAAGGGCATCAGCTATCTGCTCAGTATTCTGCTCACCTTCTTTTTTAACTGGACCGTGAACCGGATGATGTCCGGAAAGCTGGAGAAAATTAACATGGCGGAATCCTTGAAGTCGGTGGATTAGCAAAGAAAAAGGGAGGGTAAAAGGAATGAGGATGTATGATCTGATCCTGAAAAAGCGGGGAGGCGGCGAGCTTTCCGGGGAGGAGATCCGTTTCATGGTCAGGGGGTATACGGAGGGCAGTATCCCCGACTACCAGATGTCCTCCATGATGATGGCGATCTTCTTCCGGGGAATGAGCGAGCGGGAAACCCTTGCCCTCACCATGGAGATGGAACACAGCGGGGACACCATCGACCTTTCCGGGATACGGGGGATCAAGGTGGACAAGCACTCCACGGGAGGCGTGGGCGACAAGACCTCCCTTGCCCTGACGCCCATGGTGGCAGCATGCGGGATCACCGTGGCAAAGATGAGCGGCCGCGGACTGGGTCACACAGGCGGAACCATTGACAAGCTGGAGAGCATCCCGGGATTTTCCACAGAGCTTTCCGTGGAGCAGTTTACGGAGCAGGTGAACCGGATCGGGATCGCAATCATGGGACAGACGAAGAATCTGGCTCCGGCGGACAAGAAGCTCTATGCGCTCCGGGATGTGACTGCCACGGTGGATCAGATGTCCCTGATCGCAAGCTCCATCATGAGCAAGAAGCTGGCGGCGGGCGCGGATGCCATCGTGCTGGATGTCAAGACGGGAAGCGGCGCGTTCATGAAGACGGAGGAGGATTCCTTTGCACTGGCGCGGGAGATGGTTAAGATCGGGAACGGCGCAGGCAGAAAGACGGTTGCGGTGATCTCGGATATGGATCAGCCTCTGGGCAGAGCCATCGGCAACGCGCTGGAGGTGGAGGAGGCAATCGAGACCCTGAAGGGGAATGGGCCTGCTGACTTTGTGGAGCTGTGCCTCACGCTGGGGACCCAGATGCTATTGCTCGGCGGAAAGGCAGAGAGCGAGGAGGAAGCAAGACGGATGCTTCTTGGCACCATTTCGGACGGAAGCGCGCTTGAGAAGCTTGCAGCCCTTGTCGCGGCACAGGGAGGCAATCCACAGGCGGTCTATGATACCGGACTGCTCCCCAAGGCATCGCTTGTGTATGAGTGGAAGGCGGATACTGCCGGCTATGTCTCCCATATTACCTGCGACGAGGTGGGAATCTGCTCCCTGCTTTTGGGCGGCGGCCGGGAGACCAAGGAGAGCAGCATCGATCTCTCTGTAGGGATTGTTCTGCACAAGAAGGTGGGAGATGCGGTTTCTGCGGGAGATACGGTTGCGGTACTTTACGCAAATGATGCGGACAGACTTGCACAGGCGGGTGAGAGGCTGCGCGGGGCATACACATTTTCGGCTGAGGCGCCGATGCGAAGGGAACTGATCAGGGGGATCGTAGGGTAAAAGCTGGCATGAGAATCCGGAGTGCGGAATACAATGAGGTATGAAGAAAAAATCCGGTGACAATGAAAAGAAGAGACAGACAAAGAAAGAGATGCTGGTGGAATCCTTAAAGCTGCCCAAGGATATGATGATGGGCGCCTTCATGCTGTCCATGACGGGGAACAGGGAGGTCTTTATCGAAAACTACAGGGGAATCCTGGAGTACACGGATCAGTGCATTCTGCTTCAGACAAAGAGCGGTCAGGTGCGCTTTTTGGGGGAAGGGCTTGTCATTGATTATTATACCAATGAGGATATGAAAATCTGCGGTGAAATCTCTCAGGTAATATTCGGATAAGGAGCGGACGGTCGTGATCAATCTCCTGAAGTTTTTGCGTGGCTATGTGCGGATCAGGGTGTGGGGCTTTGCCCCGGAGCGCTTTATGAATCTGTGCAGCAGCCGCAATATTCTGCTGTGGGACATAACAAAAGAGAAGGATGTCTATGAAATGTGCATCAGCCTTGGAGGCTTCCGAAGGCTCAAGGGGATCGCAAGAAAGACAAGGACAAGGGTGGTCATTCTGAAAAGATGCGGACTGCCCTTTTTGCTGCCCCGGATGTTTGCCCGGAAAATCTTTCTGCTTGGCTTTTGCGCCGCTGTTTTTTTCTGGTATCAATCTTCGCTTTACATATGGGACATTACGGTGGAGGGCAACACGGCGATCACGGAGGATATATTCCTTGACTTTCTGAAGGAACAGGATATCCGGGTGGGCATGCGCAAGCGGGCGCTCGATATCGGGCAGCTGGAGAAGAAGATCCGCAGGGAGTATACGCAGGTGATCTGGACATCCGCAAAATTGTCGGGCACCTGCCTGATCATCTCCATAAAGGAGAATGATGCGATTCTTGCAGAGATCAGGGAGGACGGCTGTTCGGATCTGTACGCCCAGAAGGACGGCGTGATCGTGTCCATGATCGTCCGCTCCGGCGTGCCGCAGGTGAAGATCGGAGATGCGGTGGAGCGGGGCACTCTTCTGGTCTCAGGCTGTATACCGGTCTACAATGAGGATGCCACCGTCAGAAAATACCAGTATACCAGAGCAGATGCGGATGTGGTGGTGGAGCGCACCCAGGAGGTGTACGAGGCGCTTCCCTATGTGTATGAAAAGAAGGAATACACAGGGAGGGAGAGAACAAAGTATTTTTTTGCCGTGGGGAAACAGGAATTTACCTTCGGAGGGAAGGACACCTACCCCTATGCTGATATGATGTGCACCAGAAAGGAAATATCCCTGCTTAAGGGGCTTGTGCTGCCGTTTTCCTTCGGCACTTACCGTTACAGGGAATATCTGCCCGTGGAGAGGGAATACGGCGTGAAGGAGGCGGAGGCGCTGTTAAGGGAGCAGTACGATAAGCTGCTTGCACGCATGCGGGAGAAGGAATGGGAAATCCTGCAGGAGGATGTGAGGATGGATACCGACAGCGGCGTATGGGTGATCAAGGGAGAGGTGAGAGTGCGGGAGAAGATCGGGGAAGAGATTTTTAGGTGATTTTAGGATTGCGAAAGAATAACAGTTAGCGTATACTGTTTTTATTGGAATATCGAGGAGAAATTGACCGGATGAGTGAAATGACTTACACAATGGAACTGCCGGCGGAGCATATGCAGAAGATCTTCGGGCAAAATGATCTCTATGTGCGGAAACTGGAGAGCGACTTTTCAGTGACGATCGTGGATCGGAACGGAGCGGTGAAGGTGACCGGAGAGGAAGCGGATGTAAAAAGATGCGTCAGGGTGCTGGCACAATTATTTGAGGTTTCCAGAAGAGGAAACGAGATAGAGGAGCAGAAAGTGGATTATGCGATTACACTCGGCAGGGAGGACGCGGAGGAGGGTCTTGTGGAAATCGACAGGGATCTGATCTGTCATACCGTAAGCGGTAAGCCCATCAAGCCGAAAACATTGGGACAAAAGAAGTATGTGGATGCCATCCGCAACAATATGATCGTGTTCGGTCTGGGACCTGCGGGTACGGGAAAGACGTATCTTGCCATGGCGATGGCGATTACGGCGTTCAAGAATGATGAGGTGGGACGGATCATCCTGACGCGCCCTGCCATTGAGGCGGGGGAAAAGCTGGGATTTCTGCCCGGCGACCTTCAGAGCAAGGTGGATCCTTACCTGCGCCCGCTCTACGACGCGCTTTACCAGATCATGGGAGCGGAGAGTTTTTCCAAGAATATGGAGAAGGGGCTGATCGAGGTCGCCCCGCTTGCCTATATGAGGGGACGTACGCTTGACAATGCCTACATTATCCTGGACGAGGCGCAGAATACCACGCCCGCGCAGATGAAGATGTTCCTGACAAGAATCGGGTTCGGCTCCAAGGTGATCGTGACGGGAGACGCCTCCCAGAAGGATCTTCCCCAGGGAACAAAGTCGGGGCTTGATGTGGCGGAGCGTGTCCTGAAAAACATTGAGGACATTGCGTTCTGCAATCTGACAAGCCGTGATGTGGTGCGGCATCCTCTGGTACAGAAGATCGTTAAGGCATATGATGACTATGAGGCGGGACAGAAGCAGCATCAGGAGAAGAACAAGGGCAGGGATATCCGGAAAAATGCAAGAAGGTAACAAAAGAAGAGAACCAATCAATCAGTTGTGTGCGGCGGTCCTGTTTTTGACGACGGCCCTTTTGGTGTGTCTGTTGAGCCGCCTCAAAGGATTTGATACGGCGGGAATCATCAGCAATACCGTGCTTTCCGGAATCGGAGCGGCTGCACTTGTGCTCCTGATTTCGGATACGAAAAGAAGGGGAGGGCTTGACTATGACAACGCCCGGCATCCGCTTCGCTTTTTGCTTTTGTATGTGGGCTGCCTTTTGGTCGCAGCGGCATGTATCTATCTGCCGGCGGCGGGGTGGCAGTTTCTTGCAATCTATATTGCGCTTGCGCTGTTTTCTGATTCACTCATCGGTATCTGTGCCGGGACGCTTCTGCTTGCGCTGTCGGTGCTTCTTTCCGGGTGCGGGATCCCTGTGTTTGTGTTGTATTTTCTGTGTGGAACGGCGGGAGTGATTCTGTTTCGCGGACTGGATGAAACCTACCGCATCGGCATGCCGCTTTTTCTGACTCTGCTTCTTTTGCTCACGGGGGAGACGGCGGCGATCGTGCTGTTTGCAAACGAGCAGCTGAAACTCTCTTTGTTCCAGATTCCGCTTCTGAATGTGCTGATCAGTCTGATCCTTTTACTGATCCTGTTGAAATGCTTTTCGGCGCTTGTGATATTCCGTTACAGGGGCAAGTATCTGGAGATCAATGACACGGAATTTGAATTGATGGTCCGCCTGAAAGAAAAGTCGAAGGAAGAGTATTATCAGGCGGTACATACGGCGTATTTCTGCGAGAGAATTGCGAACAGGCTTTCTTTGGATACACAGGCGCTCAAGACCGGCGGCTATTACCACCGGATCGGCGTGCTGTGTGAGCATAATACATGGGAAGAAGTGGAGAAGCTTCTTGCCGGCTACCAGTTTCCTCCGGCAGCGTCAGCGCTTTTGAAGGAATATCTGGACGAGGGTACGGGGATCAAAAAAAAGGAGACCGCCGTGCTCGTCCTGTCTGATGCGGTGGTTGCGGCGATCCTGTATCTGATTTCGCGGAACGGGGATCAGGCGCTTGACTATGACCGGATCATAGAGACGGTATTCAAAAAGAAGCTGGAGACGCCGCTTCTTCAAAATTGCAATATTACCATGGAAGAACTGACACAGATGAAAAAACTGTTTAAGGAGGAAAAACTCTACTATGACTTCTTACGTTGAAAACGAGACGGATGTGAGTTTTGCATTTGATGTAAAGGAAGTGGCAGACCGGGTGATCAAAGCGGTGCTTGCCTCGGAGGGCTGTCCCTTTGATGCACAACTGAATCTCCTGATTACGGACAATGAGGGGATCAGGGATTACAACAACAGATTCCGACAGATCGACCGTGAGACGGATGTGCTGTCCTTCCCGAATGTGGACTACGATACGCCATCGGATTTTTCCGGTCTTGATGAGAGAGAGGCGGATTATTTTGACCCGGACAGCGGGGAACTGGTTCTCGGGGACATCATCATTTCCGCAGACAGGGTAAAGGAACAGGCAGAGCTGTACGGACACTCCGAAAAGCGGGAGTTTGCCTTTCTGGTGGCGCACAGTATGCTGCACCTCTGCGGCTATGATCATATGGAGCCGGAGGAGGCGAAGGTGATGGAGGAGAAGCAGGAGGCAGTGTTGTCAGGGCTTGGAATTACAAGAGAGTAAGGAGGCTTCTATGGAAACCAGAAAGAAAAGATGGGTGCTTGGAACACAGGCAGCGGGGATTGCTGTTCTTGCGGTCATGAGCGGCGTGATCGGATCATGGGGAATGGCATATCTGGGCATTGCGCTTGAAATCTGCCTGCTGCTTGAGACCTTTGGGTTTCTGTACCTGCCGGATTACGTGGAGAAGATGATCCGGAGCCGTATCCAGAAGGCACAGTACAAGAATGCGGACAAGGTGCTGAAGGCGGCCCTTCTCTATGCGCTCGGCGCAGGCATTGTGGGTAGCCTGCTCTTATTCTTTGCTGCCGACGCGCTCTGCGGCGGACTGATGGAGGAGAAGGAGGCAGCGCTTGTGCTCAAGATACTGGCACCGTCTTTTCTGCTCAATGCGGTCAGCATCGTGCTGCAGGGCTATTTTCAGGGAAACGGGACGGCGATGCCAACGGTTGCATCGGGGGTGCTGTACCAGATCTTCAACCTTTCCTTCGGCGTTCTGTTCGGCAATATTCTGAAGGGATATGGGGAGAAGGCGTCGGCGCTCCTGCACAATGAGAAATTCACCTATATGTATGCTGCGGCGGGTGTGGCGGTAGGGCTTCTGCTCGCCTCTGTGCTGCGGCTTTTCTTCCTGCTTCTGATCTATCTGGGAGCGGGGCGCAGAATGCGGAGAAGCACAAGGGAGGGCATGCGCCTGTCGGAGGACGGAATCGAACTTTTTGCCCAGCTTATGAGAATGACGCTCCCGACGGCGGTCTGCTACACACTTTTGCGCGTAGGACTTTTCATCGGTCTTTTCCTCTTCCCGTTCGGGACACAGGAGGGAATGGTAAGGATTGCGGATTTCGGAACCTTCTATGCGGGAGCGCTCCTGCCGTTCGGCATCATCTGCACCTTGGCACTGCTTTTGGCGGTGGGTGCGCAGGGAGCCGTTGTGCGCGCCTACCGGGCGGAGGAATCAAAGAATATGCGCGGATGGGTGACGGGAGGAATGCAGGCAATCGTCATGTTCACGGCTTTCTTTGCAGCCGTTTTGTTTGTACTGCCGGCGGTTCTTACGGAGGGCACGGAGGCTGCGGCTGTTGTGAAGCTTGCAAGACACGGCATGCTGTTTCCCATGCTGCTTGCACTGGGTATCTATTTTGCAAATATTTTATGGGAGATGGAAAGGCGCAGGACGGTGCTGATCTCCTTTGCCCTGTTTTTCGCAGGCTTTGTCTGCGCGGCGCTTCTGTTCAATGGGGTGGCGAAGGGCACCCTGCTCTTGTTTGTGTACGGCTTTAACATTGGCGCGCTTTTGTTCTGCACGGCGGGCGGCTTTGCGGTGTTCCGCATCACACGCTGCGACCCTGAGTGGATCAGGCAGTTTCTGATGCCGGTTGTCATGTCCGCGCTGACAGGCTTGTGCATGTTTCTGCTCTCAAAAGCGCTTCACTCTGTTTTGGGCGGTATCGGTACTGCAATTGTAAGCGTTCTTCTCTGCGGCGTGTGCCATATGGTATTCCTGTTTGTGTTCCAGTGTATCAGGGAGAAGGATCTCTATGTCCTGCCCGGCGGCGAGGTTCTGCGCAAAGTGGGAAAACTGCTTCATCTGATATAGGGATTGAATAAATTCACAAGGATAAGCTGATACTGATAAAAAAAGGGTTATGGCAAAGGAGCAGCATGAAAGTCATAAGAGGTATCGGTTTATTTGTGATCTATCCCTGTATGATGTTTGGATTGGGCATATGCATGGGACTGTTTCTGAATGATTTTTTCTATCCGGGAGCACGGGAGGAGAGACAACAGATAGAGTATCTGGCAGAGAGAGCGGAAACGGGCGGGGAGGAAGCCGCCCTGACCTCTGCGGGAGAAGAGGTGCTGAACGACAGGACAGCCTATGTGATCGAGGAATATGATGTGGGACGGGACACTCTGGCGGAGAGTACATGGAAGCTGCCTGCAAAGTATGTGGGCATGGACAGAGAGACCTTTGTTTCCTGCATGGAGTTTTATACATTGTCACCGCCTCTCTCGGAACTGGAGAGAGGATTTTTGAGTGCGGAGGTGCGCACTTTTTCCCCGCAGAGAGTGGTTGTGCGCATGAATTACGACTACGTGAAACCCACGGAAAGCTTTTATCTGCGCGTGGAGGACAATCTGGTGGTGGTGTACTGCGATGATGGAAAGACGGTCTACCTCAACACGGATATCTCCGCCCAGAAGCTGCCCGAGGAGGTCAGACATGAAATTATCATGGGCATGTATGTGGAGGATGAGGCGGCGCTGTATCACTTTCTGGAAACCTACTCCAGCTAGGCGGATACGGCAGAAAGGTGTTTGACGGATATGGGAAGGATAAGGGTCGCGGTGATCGGCGGCGGCGCATCCGGGATGATGGCGGCGGTTTCCGCTGCGGTGTGCGGCGCAGAGACGGATTTATACGAGAAAAATGACAGGGTCGGAAAAAAGCTGCTTGCCACGGGAAACGGAAAATGCAATTTCTCCAACAGAAAGGCGGACGAGAACTGTTATTTCGGCTCCGATCCGAGGAAACGGGAGAAGGTTCTGACGGATTTTGACACGGAGCGGACAGTGGCGTTTTTTGAGAAAGCCGGGATGCTTGTGAAGGACAAAAACGGCTATCTTTATCCCCGCTCCGAACAGGCGTCCACGGTGCTTGATATTCTGCGCATGCAGCTTGCGGAGCACAATGTGAGGATTTTCACGGAAAGTCCTGTGCTTTCCGTGGAGCGCATACATAACGGCGGGACGGGCTTTTTGGTAAAAACGGCGCAGAGCCAGAGAAAGTACGACAGGGTCATCGTAACCTGCGGCGGGGCGGCGGCTCCGAAAACCGGTTCGGACGGAGATGGTTACAGACTGGCGAAGAAGCTGGGACATTCCGTGGCTCCCACGGTTCCGGCGCTGGTGCAGCTAAAGTGCAGGGAACCGGGGTTAAAGGCAGTGGCAGGTGTCAGGGAGGAGGCACTGCTGACCCTGTATGCGGACGGTAAGAAACTGGCTTCGGAGAGCGGAGAACTGCAGCTTACGGAGTACGGCATTTCCGGGATCGTCACATTTCAGCTCAGCAGAACGGCTGCTTACGCGCTGCGGGAGAAAAAAAGGGTCACGGTCACGGTGGACAGCCTGCCGCAGACGGAGGATACTGCTTATGAGGAATTTGTAAAGCAGCGCATCGCATGGGCAGGCAGGACGGGAAAGACGGTGGAGGAATGCTTCACCGGCATGCTCAATAAAAAGCTGATGGGATTCTTCTGTAAAACGGCGGATGTAAAATTGACTAATATGGTCAATGAGGAAGAACCGTGGAAACTGAGAAAGGTATTTACCTTATGCCGCCGCTGGACACTCGCCGTGCAGGAGCCCAATTCCTTTGAAAACGCCCAGGTGACGGCGGGAGGCGTTCCACTTACCGAGGTGACGGAGCATCTGGAGTCCGTGAAGGTGCCCGGTCTGTACTTTGCGGGAGAGGTTCTGGATGTGGACGGAAAGTGCGGGGGCTACAATCTGCAATGGGCATGGGCAAGCGGTTATACGGCTGGGTGTTATGCGGCGGGAAGGACTGAGGACATACAGGAATGATCAGAATACAGCAAATCAATATCAGACCGGGACAGGGCGAGGATGAGCTGAGAAAAAAAGCGGCAAAGCTTTTGAAAATAAAGTCTTCCGATATCGAAGGCTTCCATATTGTGAAAAGGTCACTGGACGCCAGAAAGAAGCCGGAAATTTTCTATTCCTATACGGTGGATGTGGCGCTGCGGGAAGAACAGCGGGTATGGAAGAACAGCCGCTGTGCGCAGGCACAGATCGTGACGGAGAAGCCCTATTGTTTCCCTAGGAGCGAAAAGCTGCCGGCAGAGCGCCCTGTGGTGGTGGGAACCGGACCGGCAGGGCTTTTCTGTGCATACTTTCTGGCAAAGGCGGGATTTCGTCCCATTGTTCTGGAACGGGGCAAGAGCGTGGAGGAAAGGCAGAAGGATGTGGAGCGGTTCTGGCGGGAGGGAATCCTGAATCCCGAGTCAAACGTGCAGTTCGGTGAGGGGGGAGCGGGAACCTTTTCCGACGGAAAGCTCAACACGCTGGTCAAGGATAAATACGGGAGAAACCGGGAGGTTCTGCGCCTTTTTGTCAAGTTCGGCGCGCCGGAGGAGATCCTGTATGAAAGCAAGCCCCATATCGGCACGGATGTTCTCTGCACGGTGGTGAAGCGGATGCGGGAGGAGATCTGTATTCTGGGCGGAGAGGTTTATTTTGAACGCATGATGACAGAGCTTTTCACAGAAAACGGACGGGTGTGCGGCGTGGTGTGCGGCGACGGGGAAGTGCTGCGGACGGACACGGTGGTGCTGGCGGTGGGGCACAGTGCAAGGAACACCTTTGAAATGCTCTATGAAAAGGGGATTCCCATGGAGGCGAAGCCCTTTGCGATAGGCGTCCGCGCGGAGCACAGACAGGCGCTCATAAACGACAGCCAGTATGGCAGGGGCCACGGAGAGGGACTTCCTGCGGCAGCCTACAAGGTGGCGGGAAAGACCTCGGACGGAAGGGGCGTATATTCCTTCTGCATGTGCCCGGGAGGGTATGTGGTCAATGCGTCCTCGGAGCCGGAAAAACTTTGTGTGAACGGCATGAGCTACAGCGGGCGGGACGGAGAGAACGCAAACAGCGCGATCGTTGTGACGGTGAGCCCTGAGGATTTTCCGGGGGACCATCCCCTTGCGGGCGTGGCGTTCCAGAGAGAACTGGAAAAGAAAGCGTACGCCGCAGGAAAAGGCGCTGTTCCGGTACAGACACTTGCAAGCTTCCGGGCATGCACCCTGCAGGGAGCCGGAGCAATGCCGCCAAAGGAGGCGTACGCCTTTGCACCGCAGATCAAGGGACAGCACTGCTTTGCGGATCTGACAGGAATCTTTCCGCCCTTTGTAAGCCGGGGGATAGTGGAAGGTATGGAGCAGTTTGGCAGAAAGATCAAGGGCTTTGATGCACCGGACACACTCTTGTCCGGCGTGGAGAGCCGTACCTCATCACCGCTTCGGATCCATCGGGATGAGGAGACCTTACAGTCGTCACTTGCCGGGCTCTACCCCTGCGGGGAGGGAGCCGGATATGCGGGTGGCATCACATCCGCAGCCATGGACGGAATCCGGGTGGCGGAAGGAATCGTAATTGACGCGCAGAAAAAAATAAAGTAGAATAATACTGCGTTTGCGAAAGGACGCGGAAACGAGGCATACAGGATGACGGATTACAGAGAAAATATGCGTAAGAAGCAAAGAATTGTGGTAAAGATAGGTTCCTCCTCCCTGCATCATCCGGAGACGGGAGAGTTTGATTTTATCAAGGTGGAAAAGCTTGTCCGCGAGCTGTGCGACCTGAAAAATCAGGGCAAGGATGTGGTTTTGGTGACCAGCGGCGCCATCGCGGTGGGAAAGAAGGCGGTGAAGCCTTACAAGGGGCAGGATGCGGGAGCCACTCCGTTAGCCTATAAGCAGGCGTGTGCCGCTGTGGGACAGGCAAGACTGATGATGACGTACCAGAAGATCTTTTCCGAGTACAACCAGATCGTGGCGCAGATCCTGATGACAAAGAATACCATTGTGGATAACCAGAACCGTTTCAATGCCCACAATACCTTTATGGAGCTTCTCAAGATGGGCGTGATCCCCATTGTCAACGAGAACGATACCATTGCAACCTACGAGATCAATTACGCAAAGGACGACAGCGAGAAGCTGATCGGAGACAACGATACGCTTTCTGCGATCGTGGCGGCGTTAGTGGAGGCGGATCTTCTGATCCTTCTGTCGGATATTGACGGACTGTATACGGACGATCCGAGGAAAAACCCGGATGCGGCGTTTGTGGATGTTGTGGAGGAGCTGACCGATACCTATATGAATATGGGCAAGGCCAGTACCGGAAGCAATGTGGGCACCGGCGGAATGAACACCAAGATGGTGGCGGCAAAAATCGCCACAAGCGTCGGGGCGGACATGGTGATCGCAAACAGCAGGGATGTGGGCATCTTACATAGGATTGCGGAGGGAGAGAAGGAAGGCACTCTCTTTGTGGCGCATAAGGATCCCGGTTTTGACCTTCCTCATTTCGTGGATGCACTTCACAGTAAATAGGAGGACTGCGTTATGACCATGGAGGAAAAAATCAAGAGAATCAACGAACTCTACCATAAATCCCAGAAGGAAGGACTGAACGAGCAGGAGAAAGAGGAACAGAAGAAGCTGCGTCAGGAATATGTGGCGAGTGTACGTGCAAACTTAAGAGGCCAGCTCAATCAGATCGACATGGTGGAGAAGGACGGCAGTGTGGTCAATCTCGGGGAAAAATACGGCGATGGCAAGTAAAAAAGAGCTGCGCAGGCAGGCACTTTCCCTGCGGGATACCGTGTTGGAAAAAGAGCGGGAGGCGGCGGAACAGGAACTGTTCCGGTGCATCACGGCACATCCATGGTATTGCAGGGCGGGCGTTCTGTTAGCATATAAGAGCTATGGGAGTGAGATTTCCACGGACGAGATACTGAAGCATGCACAGAAGGCGGGGAAAAGCGTATACCTTCCGAAGGTGGAGGGGGAGTCCATGCATTTTTACCGGGTGAGCCCGGGCGAGCCCTTACAGGAGGGCTACAAGGGGATTTTGGAGCCCGCGGCGAAGGAAGAAAGACGGTTTGACCATACAGCGCACAGGGCGGAGGAGGTTCTGATGCTGATGCCGGGCTGTGCCTTTGACCGTGAGGGAAACCGGATCGGATACGGGAAGGGCTTTTACGACCGTTATCTTGAGGATAAGAAGGAACTGCCCACAATTGCTGTGGGCTTTTTGTGCCAGATCACAGAGGAGAGGATCCCTGCTGAGAAAAGCGATGTCAGACCGATGGAGATTTTGTGCTTTTAGGAGCGGAAACGGAGGATTTACAGGATGGATTTGCAAAGGATGGGAGAACAGGCGGCGGAGGCAAAATACCTTCTGGGCGCACTTTCGGCAGAGCAGAAGGAAAAAGCACTGCTCCATGTGGCGGAGTGCCTTGTGGAGAACACGGAGGGCATTCTTGCGGCCAATGGAAAGGATATTGAAAATGCCACGAAGGCGGGAATGCATCCGGGAATGGTTGACCGGCTGCGTCTGACGAAAGAGCGCGTTCTTGCCATGGCGGAGGGACTGAAACAGGTAGCGGCGCTGCCGGATCCCATCGGGGAAGTGATGGAGCGGTTTGAGAGACCCAACGGACTTGTCATTGAAAAGAGAAGGGTTCCCATGGGCGTGATCGGCATTATCTATGAGTCAAGACCCAATGTAACGGCGGATGCCTTCGGACTGTGCTTCAAGGCGGGGAGCGCTGTGATCTTAAAGGGCGGCAGCGACGCCATCTGCTCCAATACGGAGATCGTGCGCGTCATAAGGGATGCGCTTGAGGCGTGCGGCGTGACGAGGGATGCCGTGCAGCTCATCGAGTCCTGTGACAGGGCGGTCACAACGGCATTCATGAAGATGAACGGCTATGTGGATCTGCTGATTCCCAGAGGCGGAGCGGGACTGATCCGCAGCGTGGTGGAGAACAGCACGATTCCCGTCATCGAGACCGGAACCGGAAACTGCCATATCTATGTGGACCGGGACGCGGATCTTAACATGGCGGTGAAGATCATACTGAATGCCAAGACCCAGCGCATCGGCGTGTGCAATGCCTGCGAGTCTTTGGTGATCCACGAGGCGGTGCGGGAAAAATTCCTGCCCCTTCTGGCGGATGCGCTGCGCAGCCATCATGTGGAGATGCGTGGGGACGAGGCGGTCTGTGAGGTGATAGAGGACTGCATTCCCGCCACCGAGGAGGACTACCGCACCGAGTATCTGGACTATATTATTTCCATGAAGACGGTGAAGGATACGGAGGAGGCAATCGCCCATATCAACCGGAACAACACCAGACACTCCGAGGCGATCATCACGGAGAACAAGGAGACGGCGGAGCGGTTTCTGGAGGGCGTGGATGCGGCGTGCGTCTATGTGAATGCCTCCACCCGCTTCACAGACGGGTTTGAGTTCGGCTTCGGCGCGGAGATCGGCATCAGCACCCAGAAGCTTCACGCCAGAGGCCCCATGGGACTGAAGGAGCTGACCTCCTACAAATATACCATCCACGGCAGTGGGCAGGTTCGCCCGTAATGTGAGGCTGTGAGAGAAGAAAGGTCAATTTATGTCGAAAGTAATAGATTTGTTTCTGCAATATGTAAAGATCGATACCCGGTCGGCGGAGGAGAGCGGCACCACTCCCAGCACCATGAAGCAGCATGATCTTGCAAGGCTTCTGCATGAGCAGCTTCTCGAAATGGGGGCGGCTGAGGTTTCCTACGATAAGGAGCACTGCTATGTGTACGGCACGATTCCGGCAACCCCGGGCTGCGAACATGCGCCCGTGATGGGACTGATCGCCCACATGGACACTTCGCCCGCGGTCACGGACGAGAATGTGCAGCCAAGGATCGTCACAGCCTACGACGGCGGGGACATTGTGCTGAACAAAGAAAAGGGCGTGATACTGGGACCGGAGGAGTTTCCCGGCCTTTTGCTCTACGTGGGGCAGGATCTGATCGTGACGGACGGCAATACACTCCTTGGAGCCGACGATAAGGCGGGAGTGGCGGAGATTATGGCGACGGCGGAATATCTGCTTCAGAATCCACAGATCCGGCACGGAAAAATACGGGTGGGCTTCACACCCGATGAGGAGATCGGGGCAGGCCCCGATCATTTTGACGTTGGGCTGTTCGGCGCGGATTACGCCTACACGGTGGACGGCGGCAGGATCGGGGAGCTGGAGTACGAGAACTTCAATGCGGCGGGCGCGAAGGTGACGGTCAAGGGACGTTCGGTTCATCCGGGCGACGCGAAGAATAAAATGAAAAACGCGATCCTGATTTTACAGGAGTTCCAGTCCCTGCTTCCCCCTGAGCAGAATCCCATGTATACGGAGGGCTACGAGGGCTTCTATCACCTCGACAGCATCGACGGCTGTGTGGAGGAGGCCCATGCCGATTACATCATCCGCGACCATGACGGAAAGAAATTCGAGGAGAAGAAGCGGTTCTTCGTAAAGACGGCGGAGTTTCTCAATGAAAAGTACGGCGCGAATACCGTGCTGGTGGAGCTTAAGGATTCCTACCGCAATATGAAGGAAGTGATCGAGAAGTATCCCGACCTGATCGAGGATGCCAAGACCGCCATGCGCGAGCTTGGAATTGAGCCCATCGTGCAGCCCATAAGAGGCGGAACGGACGGCGCAAGGCTGTCCTTCATGGGACTTCCGTGCCCGAATCTGGGGACCGGAGGACACAATTTCCACGGCAAATATGAGTATGCCTGTGTGCAGTCCATAGAGAAGAATGTGGAGCTTTTGGTGAAGCTTGCGGCTATGACGGAACACAAGGTGCCCCTGCACGAGCCGGAGCGCCAGCAGTATTTTATTGAGCGGGCAAAAGAACAGGTGGAGCAGCTTTCCCGGACATTATCAAGAAAGCCGACCTGTCATGTGACCACCTTCGGCTGTCAGATGAATACCGAAAACGAGATTAAAAAAGCCGCTTAAACAGCGGCTTTTTATTTTACCCTTTAATTTCATGTAATATTCTTTGCAAAGATCCTATAATCCCTTCGCCTGTCAATTTCTCCATAATGGCTTCTTCAAGACACAACGCAAAATAAAATATCGTCATAGCACCGACAAGGCATAAAACAAAAATTATAAATATATCCATTAAATCCCGCCTTTCTCAAATTCCATAATATCCCCCGGTTGACAGTCCAGAAATTCGCAGATTTTACAAAGGATATCAGTTGTCACGCTGTCGCCTTTTGAAAGTTTCGCAAGGGTGGGGGCAGATATCACGGACAGCAGATCCGTTTTTTTCATATTGCGACGTTGAAGCATATCAAAGAGTTTATAATATTTCATCATATATTTTGCACCGCCTTTCTGTTTGATATAAGCATACACTAATAAAAAATAAATGTCAATGAAAAAAATATTAAAATATGTTTATATAAAGTGTTGACATTTATATAAACATATGCTAATATAATATTAGCAAAGGGAAATAAAAAATAAATAAATACTTAGAAAGGCGGAAAACAATATGATTAAAGCGGTAAACATGAAAAATTACAAATTCGGAAAACTGGCAAACGTAAGATATAGCGGTTTCGGGATGTTAGACACTGAAACAGACACATTCGTTTCATTCGACGGCGTGACGCCCTACGTCCTGACAACAAAGAAAATAATCCAATCCTGCATTGACGGGGGTTGGGCGGAAACTCTGAAAAGAGCAGCACACGCATAATAAACAACATAGGGGCGGCAGCGGGAGCCGCCCCGCAGGAAATATAAACAAACATCCATAGAAAGAGAGGAAAAAACAATGTTAAACAAGAAAGCAAGAAATTTGATCGGTTACGGACGTTTGGTCGAGGAATTGGCAGATAAAATACAGCCGGAGGAATTGGACGATCTGGAAACGGAAAGACTGAAGGAGATTATGGGATCCGGATATGAAAAATGGGAATTCGGCGACTGGTACAGATTACTAACAGACATTAAGAGAAAAAAGAGGGCAGCAGGACACGAGGTTTTAACAGCAAACAATATTTTCAATAGTTTACAGTGGGCGGCGCAGCAAGCAGCACAAGAAACGGTTAAAATTTTGATTAAGAAAGCCGAGAAAGAACAGCTTTTCAAAATGGACGAAGCGGCAGATATGGCGGCGGAAATTCTCTGGAATATGTTTTACTGTATGAAAATTGACATAAAAAACACGGCGGCGAAAATGTGTAAAGAGAAAAGGGCGTATTCATACAATGAATTGAAAGAAAATAAATTACTGTTAGATTTTATAGAGGAATTGCGGAAGGAACAGTGGTTCGGATCGGGAGAAGTAGCGAGACTTAGAAGCAAAGAATAAAAAAGAGCGGGGCGGCAACAGGAGCCGCCCCGAAACTATTCATATATAAAGCGGTTCCGAAGTCCGTTTTTGAATACGATTTCCACAGGATCCCCGCCCTTTATTGTAATATGATCTACAATCATATTGACGAAATTTTTCAGGACGGAGCGGTCAACGGACGCCGCAAAATCTGAATAGACGATATGTTCCGCGCCCTGCAGACGGTAGGACAAAAGGAACGATGAAGCAGAATTGACAAACGACAGTTCCGCCGCTGCCTGATACGATTCATCGGTCAGGGTGTCAGCGATCTTGTTATTGATCCGCGTCAACTGTTCCGTGAGGTCGGAGCGGGTGGAAAGATATTCGGCTTCGGACATGGCGTCGTCGTCGAAAAGATACGCCTTTTTCAGTCGGTCAAGGGCGCGGGACAGTCTGGCGGCTTCCGTCCGAAGTCCTGACAGTTCCGGCGCGTCCTTTTTGCCGGATTCAGGCGGCGCGGGAATGTATGTCACGCCGGAGCCGGGCGCGATCGTTCCCCGGATTGCCTGATAAACAATATCCAGATCGGACGGATCAATATATCGGATCCGCGAAAATTCGTCCCCGGATAACAATATCCGTTCCAGATCGGCGGGGCTGCCTATTTTGGAACGGCTTTTCGTAGCCTGAACCAGATTCCGAACATAATTAAAAAAGAACGCCCCGACAATGACGTCAGACGCGCCGGGCGCGTCACAAGCGCGATATGTGCGCCGGGACGTACAAACATATAATGACGGCTGAAAACCGTTCTGACGCTTTTTATCAAGCCGGGAAACTTGAAACGACGCGCCGCAGTCGGCACATTTCAGGATCCCGCCCGCGAAAACGTGAATATGCTTTTTAATATGCGGATTAGCGGAAGTCTGCGCCCTTGCGCCGTTTTCTTTTATGACGGCGTTCACACGATCCCAAAGTTCAGGATCCACAAGCGGGGGAAACACGCCCGGCAGATAGACGACTTCGTTTTCCGGCTTTTTTGTTCCCCGCGCGGATCCGCGATAATTATATCTATAATCGCCTTTATTCATGGGATTTTTTAAGAAGTTCAGGATCGTTGTTGTCGTCCATTTTCCGCCCCGCTTCGTCTGGATATCATTGTCATAACAATAATCGCGGACTTTTGCCGTCGAATGTGTTTCATCATACACGCGATAGAGAGTCTGCGCCTTTTCTGCTTCGACTGGATCGTGTTCCGGGAATTCTGTTTCACGATTCCACTTCCACCCGAACGGCATCCGCGCCCCGTTCCATTTGTTCTTGTACTAGTAATATAGTTGAGGACTTCCTTCGCGGATTCAGACGTCAGTTTCCGTTCCAGTTCCGCGAAAACAAGAATAATTTTCAGGACAGCTTCGCCGATTGCGGACGAAGTGTCAAACTGTTCATTCAGTGATATAAATGTCACGCGGTATTTTTTGAATTCGTCATACATCACGGAAAAATCAACCAGATTCCGGGATATACGGTCGATCTTATAAACGACGACGTGGGATATTTCCCCGGCGCGGATCTTTTTCATCATACGGAGGAACGCAGGGCGGTCGGTATTTTTACCGGACTTCCCGGCGTCCTCAAACAGTTCTGTCTTTTCGGCGTGTAAGATATGTTTACAATATGCCGTCAATTCTTTTTTCTGGAATGGCAGGGAATCCTTGTCAATCTGATACCCGGTCGAAACGCGGGTATATAAAGCAACTATTTTCTGTTCATTCATGGTTTGATTCCTTTTTGAAAAATATTATTGTTTCAGGTTTCGCCGCTTCCTGATACCAAAATACAGACAGACGCCGCCGATCAGAAGTCCGATAATGCCGTTTGAAACAGCGATAGAAAAACCATTCACGCCGCCGATCAGGAACAGGACGCCGACAACAATCAGAAAGATCGACGCCGCGCCGCCTTTTTTCTTTTCAGGGACGGCAGCAGGGGACGGAGCGGATCCGGAATATGAGGATCCGGCAGCAGGGGACGACGTGGCAGCAGTCCGGGATCCGGAACCCGTTTTCACAATATCAGAAACGCCGACGGTCGTTCTACGATATACGGCATTTTTGACGGATTTCGCCGGATCCTTCACGAATCCAACGCCCTTTTTGCCATACATAGGATTGACCGATTTTTTCACGGCGCGTTTGACTTTCCCGGTCGTCCGGGCGGAAATAGATTTCTTGACGTTTGGTTTTCTGATTCCTGTTTTCATAGATATACATTCCTTTCTTTTTATTGATTGATACCGACGGAACGCAGGATCATAGCCTGTTCAGCGTCGGAAAGTTCCCTGAATTTAACAATTAGATCATATTCTGAATCGGAAAGCGTGAGGGCGGGGCGTTTTGTGATTCCCTGAAGTTCTGTTCCGATCATCCAGTCAACATTAACATTATAAACACTGGCAATTTGACGCAACATAGACAATTTGATCCGACGCGTTCCTGTTTCATATCCCGAATATGTGGATTGAGATATACCGATCCGACGCGCCGCTTCCGCTTGTGAAAGTCCTAACGCCGTCCGCGCTTCTGTTAATCTTTTTCCCAAAAGTTCATATTCTGGACTTCTGGCTTCAACCGTTCTATTTTTCGACATTTATCACACCTTCCATTCCTGAATTGATATTGTAAAATACATTATAAACGCAAAAATGATTTTATTCAAGATAAAAAACGCAAATAGTAATAAAATGAAAAGAAAAAACAGTTGACAAAAACGCAAAAGGCGTTTAAGATTGTTAGCAACAGGAAAACGCAAAAAGCGTTTAAGAGGAAAGGAGAAAAAAAGAAATGGCAAAAGCACTTGTGAATATTTATCCCGGACTGCGGGCGTCTATGTCATATAACGGGGATGATACGGAAACATTATCAAAGGTTCTCAATATAAGCGGCGACACTACACGGCGGAGATTGAGGGGCGAACGTGAATTTTCTGTCGGCGAAATTTTAATCCTGACGAACAGATACGGAAAGACGTTCGAAGAATTATTTGGTCGTCAGGAGGAACAGGCGGGAAGAATTTAATTTTTTTTAACCAAAATAAACGCTTATAGCGTTTGAAAAGGAGGATCAAACCATGAACAGAAAACCATTCACACCACAGCCGGGGACAGGCTACAAGAATCAGGGCGGCGGAATTTTTGACTGTATAGGGACGCCGGATCCTGAACACGACGACGCCGTTCTAATGAGGAACCGGGCGTCGGGTTGGACGTTTTACGCACACGGGATCGGAATTTACGACGACGATTCTATCGACTGGAATTATTCGACGGAAGGTCATTTTGAAAGCGTCAGCGGGCAGCAGACGACGCTTGATCTGGAAAAGATATTGACGTCCGCCGTCCAGACATGGGGCAAGAAAGCACAAACAGACATGATGATCGAGGAAATGGCGGAACTGACAAAGGCAATTCTGAACGAACGCCGGGGACGGGAACACAATATCGCCGAGGAAATGGCGGACGTCCAGATCATGCTTGCACAAATGGAAATCATTTTCCAAAACTCTAAAGAGGTAGCGCGGATATTTTGGGAAAAGGTCGCACGACTGGATCAGAGGTTACACGACAGGAAGGAGAAAAGGGCGGATGAATGAGGAAAAAGACGTCCGGATCTGTCCGGCATGTGGAAAAGAGGTTGAACGGTCGGAAATGAATTTCACAAAGGACTGTCACGGGATCCCGTTCCGGCTTGTGTGTTGGGATTGTTACGCGCGACTTATGGAAAAAGGTTATGACGGGGAATATTACGACGAATCAGACGAACAGATCGAAGCGGATTATTGAGGGGGCGGGGACATGGGCGAACAGACGAACGGAAAGCCGTTAGAAATCGGGTTATCAGTTGACAGAGCGACGGCAGAGGACGCCCTGCGGATCCTGAACTGGTATTTTGACGAACGCCCGGATCAATACCTGATACAGAAGCCGCGAACAGTATATGACAGTGAGGGGAACGCCCGGACGACGGTTCGGTATCAGATAAAGCAAAGAGAACAGGCAGAAAGCGAGGAATCAAACCATGATAAACAAGGCACTATTCAGCAGTAAAACGGATCAGTGGGCGACGCCGCCGGACTTTTTCGCGGAACTGGATCAGGAATTTCATTTCGATCTGGATCCATGCGCGGACGAAACAAACCACAAGACGCAGGAATATTTCACAAAGGAACAGGACGGACTTCTTCAGGATTGGAGCGGGCGGCGCGTGTTCTGTAATCCGCCGTATGGTCGCGCGATCGCGGCATGGGTAGAAAAGGCATACAGAGAGGGGACAAAGGACGGAACGATCGTCGTTATGCTGATCCCGGCGCGGACTGATACGCGGTATTTTCACGATTTTATTCTACATAGATCGGAAATCCGGTTCGTTCCCGGAAGATTGAAGTTCGGGGGGGGCGTCTCAAAGTGCGCCGTTCCCGTCAATGGTCGTTATATTCCGGGGCGCGGGTATGTAGCATGATGACGGCAGCGGAGGAAAGCAGAGAGGAAGGACAAAATGGGAATAGATTTAAGCAGATTTAAGGTAATACACGGGGAAAAGGTATTGAACGCGGTCGCGCTTATGGATGTAATTTTTGACAATATGGATTTTGACAAGCGGAAAACAGTTGAAAAGCCGAAGTTTATTGATGTTTTGGCAATAAACGAGGACGGCAATATTGTTTCAATCCGTGACGAAGCGTGGACGTTTCTTCATACCGATAATCGCAAAATAAGCGAAACAGGAAAGGATCAAACCATTATGAAGGTATCTGAATTTTTGAAAAAGGTCGGGACTATCGAACAGGCGGAAATCTGGATCGAATTCAAAGAGAATAAAAAAGACACGAACCCGGAACGCGAACGCCTGACGGGAAACACGCCGGAGGAACAGGCGGATCAGGTCATTAAACGCGCGTCTGGATATACGCTTCAGGAAGTAAACATAAACGAAAACGCCGTGATAATTACGGCGGTAAAGATAGAAAAGCGGACGCCGAAGCCGAAGTCGGAAAAGGTTCAGGACGAAAAGCGGGAAGAACAAAAACAGGCAATCGCGGAGGAATTGGAACGTCTGGATCAGGCGGTCGCGGTTCTGATAGAAACAATCGTCGCGCCGTTCCGACGGATCGGGCAGAGGGAGAATAGAAAGCGCGGCGGGATTCTGGCGGCGTTAAAGAACGCGCGGGCAGCAGTACGCCGGATCCTGACACGGGTATTCGGGAGAGGGGGCGGCGCGAATGTGTGAATATTGCAAAACGCCGGGAAAAACGCTTGGCGTCATCGAAACGGAAGATCGGATATTCGTCAATCTGACGGGCGCATACATTCAGATTTTCAATGAAGAATATCCCGGATTTATTCATAATATCCCGATCCGATTCTGCCCTATGTGCGGACACGAATTAAGAGAGGGGGCGGCGATATGAACATCGGGGAACACCTGAAACGAATCAGGAAAGAAAAGGGAATGACGCAGGACAGCGTGGCGGAACGCGCAGGAGTTACGGCGACGTCAATTTCGCGTTGGGAGAACGGGGAACGAGATCCGACATTCCGGGATGTTGAAAAGGTCGCGGCGGCGTTGGGTGTCACAATGGAAGAACTGACACGGGAGCCAAAGAGAGGGACAGGGCTTCGGAAAATTATTGACGGGAAACTGTACGACACAGAAAACGCCAGGATCCTGTTCACGTTCCGGCGAAAGTATCAAGATCCATTGAACCCGCTGTTTTTCGGCGAAAACATGGTTTCTAATACATGGGAGGACGCGGAGTATCTCAAAACAGAACGGGGCGCGTATCTGTATTACTGCCCGAAAAGGAAAGATCTTCAAGTCGTGACGGAAAAAGAGGTTGCGGACACGATCCGGAAACTGGACGCGGACGCGTATATCCGATTATTCGGTCAGGTTGAGGAAGGATAAATTTCAAACATTCAAAGAAAGAGAGGATCAAACAATGGGAAACAGTTTAGTTGATTTATTCAGATCGGAAACGGAATTCGACGTCAAGGCGTCGGAAATGTACGGACTTATAAGGGAAGCGGCAAAAGCGGAATTTTTGCTGAACGCGGTCAAATGCGACGTTCCGCACACATACGCCCGTCAGATTGCGACAGGAGAAAAAGAGGACGCGCCGTTCATCGTGGCGGGGATTGATTTATCGGCGGGGAAAGATTGGACGCCGGGGCAGCAGGACAGCGTTCAGGAACAGGCAGCAGAAAACGCGGCGGGGGCAGCAGGACAGGACGTCAAGTCAGGATCCGGATCCGTTGGAATCGTCAGGAAGCACGAACAGCGCGTCGAATGGATCGACATTCAGGACATTATCAGGAAAGGACGCGCGGGCGTATCGCTTCCGCCCGGAACGGAAATCAATTTCACGTTACAGAATGGGGATCAGGCGTCCGCCGTCGTGGTGGGCGTGGATCATTATGAAAAAGGCGACTGCGTGTTCTGGTTCCGAAAGATCGTCGGGCGGCATTGCATGAACAAAAAATGCACAAACAAGGGCGGATTCCCCGGCGCGGACGATATGCGCGAATATCTGGAAGAAATTTATTCCATATTGCCGGATGAACTGAAGTCCGTGATTGCATTACATAAGACCGTCCAGAAAATAGACGGCGAAACAGCAGAATGTGAAGGTCGCCTGTTCCTTATGTCAATGCATGAGGGGCGCGGCGCGAATGATTGGTCGGAGTATAACGGAACCGATAAACAGTTCCCGTATTTTGAGAATCGCATAAACCGGATCGCATACGATGACGACGGGGATCCTGTCTGGTACTGGACTGCCGATCCGTCCGCCGCGAGCACGACGGCCTGGTGCAGTTTCGACCACCACGGCGACAGCATCCTCACCACCGCGTCCAGCGACGGCGGCGTCGCCCCGCTATTCGTCATCAAATAATCAGGAATCGCGCC
>ERZ779737.745-NODE-745-length-28839-cov-7.815870_pt1 | contig 28839 bp, 23 predicted proteins | sample MGYA00511889_ERZ779737 | MGnify/ENA primary metagenome ERZ779737 (study PRJEB29588, sample SAMEA2163575) | human gut metagenome | biome: human gut; feature: human-associated habitat; material: faeces | place: Denmark | collected 2008/2010 ... | reverse complement strand
AAAGTATGCTCTATTACCTTTTGAATATTATTTTCCTTAACAAAATTTATTTTTTCAACTTTTTATTTGCTATTTACCGTGCTCTGCAACTTTTCTAATTTTGATATAATACTGTCATAAGTTTTTCTTGAAATTCTGCTTGTATCTCCATTTGCATAATCTTGTGCAAGTTTTTTCATATCTGTTAATTCAAATCTATTTTCTGCTTTTGTTCCATTATCTAACACATATATTGGTGTGTAATCAACTTTTTGCAATATTGCCTTGTCTGAGTCTGAGCTCTTTGCAATTTGAATGTTTAGAATAAGTTCTACATCTGCATTTGCATATTTTAAAGTGGAAATGTAATTTCCAAGAGAGTATGCAACTAGTACATTTTTTCCTTCTTCTGTTTGAATTATTTCCATTGGTTCTACAACTGATGGATGTGAACCTAAAATCATATCTACTCCATTTTCCACTAAGAATGATGTTATATTTCTTTGGTATTCTGATATTTCCGAGCTATTTACATCTCCCCAATGCATTATTGCTATTATGTAATTTGAATTTTGTTTTGCATATTCTATATCTTTTTGTGCAAGTTCTTCTGAATAAATATTAGCTGACTTTTTTTCTTCATCTGTAACTTCATTTTCATTGCTTAAACCGTATGTATAGCCTAAAAAAGCAACTTTAATTCCATTAATTTCTTTAATGTTTCCTGTAAAATTTGAGTTTTCTTGTTCTTTTGTCTTTTCTTCATCTAGTGTGCTTTCATTTGATTCATCTACTTTGTTTTTAATTCCTGTAATTTCAACATTTTGTTCTTTAATTTTACTTATTGTTGTCTCTAATCCTTGAGTTCCATAATCCAACACATGATTGTGTGCCAATGAAACTAGTCCTATTCCCGAATCTTTAACTGCTTTTAGGAATTCAACTGGTGAATTGTACTTTCCAACACCAGAATATTTACCATCAATAAAGTTTGTTTCTAATGTTCCAATAGCTAAATCTGAATTTTTTACAAATTTTGAAATTCCAGTAAACATATGAGAAAAGTCATATCCATCGTCTATTTTTGCATCGTCAATCATATCCATTTGGCACAATATATCTCCAACAGCCGAAATCCTTGCTGTTCTTGTTATTACTGTTGTTTCTCCATTATTTGATGGATTTGTAAGATTATTTTCTATTGCTGTAAAGATTTCGCCAGTCTGTTTTTCTAGCTCTTCTGCCTGTTTTGCTAATAACTTTCTGTCTTGATATTTTCGTATTTGAATTACGCCTTCAGCAACTATAATGACTGCCAGTAAAATAGATACAATAATTATAAAATTTCTATTTGTAATTGTATCTAGTACTACATTTCTTTTTCTAGTATTTCTTCTGTTTCGCATTATATTTCTCCTTCAACTTCTAATGGTGGAAATTTGCATTTACTACATACAAAAAACTGCATATAAGGGTACAGATTTAATATTGTTTTCAAATCCAAAATTTTTCTCCGAAATTCTAACCGCATAGTTTGGACTATATGTTTTCATATATAAATCTAGGCTTCTTGCCTTCGTGTGTACACTAGTTTTTACTTCGATTGGCATAATGTCTGTTTCTTTTTGTATCATAAAATCCAATTCGGCTTTTCCGTCAGATTCCCAATAATATAAATCATATCCTTTTACTCTTAATTCATTTGCCACATAGTTTTCTGTTAATGGTCCCATGGCAATCATTACTGGTTGTTGGCTTAAATCTACTTGATAAAGTGGATACCTTGCCTTATTTACGAATAGTCCAACATCACTCATATATAGTTTAAATGATGATAAGTCTTTATGCATTTCCAAAGGAAGTTCAGCTGTTGTTTTATATACTTGGTTTACAATTCCACTATTTTTTAGCCACATTATTGCTTCTCCAAATATACTTGAAGTCCCACCCTTTGCTATTACCTTGTACTGAAATTTTGGATTATCTTTCGCAAGTTGAACCGGTATAGAATCAAATGCTGATATAATTCTATTTGATAAACTATTGTCTGCATATTTTGTCATATCTCTTACATACGATTCTAAAATTTCAGCTTGTACATCAATAGCAGATATCGTTTTACCTTCTGTCAAGTATGTTTCTACGACTTCTGGCATTCCACCTACTACTAAATATGTTCTATATAATTTTAAACACAACTCATGAATAGTTTTATCCATTCTTTCATCATTTTCAAAATGTTTTTGTATTACTTCTATTAAGTCTTCTCTTCCAACAGCAATCAAAAATTCTTTAAATGATAATGGATACATATTAAGCATTTGTACTTTTCCTACAGGGAATGAATAGTTTTCTCTATTTATTGCTACACCTAATAGTGAACCTGCTGCAATAACATGATATTCTGGCGCATCTTCATAAAAATATTTTAATGCTGTTAATGCCCTTTCATTAGCCTGTATTTCATCAAAAAATATTAATGTTTTTCCCGGTAATATTTTTTCTCCATAAAAAAGTTCCAATTTATTTATTATATATTTAGCATCTATATGTTCTGATATTTGAGAACTAAACTCTTGATTTGTCTCAAAATTAACATATATTAAATTATTGTAGTTTTCTTTTCCAAATTGTTTTATTATATATGTTTTCCCAACTTGTCTAGCACCATGTACTATTAATGGTTTTCTATTTGATGATTCTTTCCATTTAAGTAAATCTTTTATAATTTCTCTTTTCATAGAAACTCCTTTCTATATGTGCCATTATACCATATAAGTTCCAAAAAATCAATTATACTTTAGATTTTTTGGAACTTATGCATCATTTTACCATTCTATTTCTTCTATTGGTGTTGGATCTTGGTTGATGACAATGTCTTCCGATTTTCCATTTTTGAAGTGTATTATTTTATCTGCCATTGGAGCTATTGCACTATTGTGCGTTATTATTATTACTGTCATATTTTCTTTTCTGCATGTATCTTGCAAGAGTTTTAAAATTTGCTTTCCAGTGTTATAATCTAAAGCTCCAGTTGGTTCATCTGCTAATATAATATCAGGATTATTAATTAATGCTCTTGATATTGCAACCCTTTGTTTTTGTCCACCCGAAAGATCACATATCTTGCTATCTTTCTTATCCTTAAGACCTGTTTTATCAAGCATTTTTAAAACCCTTTTGTGTTTGTTTTTAAAATTAGCTAAAAGAAGAGGAAGCATAACATTTTCATATACCGTTAAATGTTCTATTAAATTATAATTTTGAAATATAAAACCTACCCTATGGTTTCTATATATATCCCAATCATTATCTTTAAAATATCTAGTAGAAACCTCATTAATAATCAAATCCCCACTAGTATAATTATCCAATCCTCCTATTATATTTAACAAAGTAGTCTTACCACTACCAGAAGGACCTAATATTGATACAAATTCATTTTTTCTAAAATTAAGATTTACCTTATCCAAAGCAACTTGTTTAAAGTCTCCCGTTATATACTCTTTATATATCTTTTTAAGTTCTAACATTATATCATCTCCAACAATATAATTATACTATAAATATTAAAAAAAATTATGGAAAATTATGAGAAATAAATTATCTCTTATATACCATAACTTTATCATTACCATCTATTGTCAAAAGAAGAATATCACTAAGCTTATATCCATTTACTTTCAAATAATGATTAATCCACTTCTTATCCTTACCAACCTTTTCCATATTATTTACAACATATTCCCCATCTATAATTAAATTATATACAAGTCCATCATCTATAACCTTATCCAAATAATCCCCTTTTTCTAAAGGCTTATTTTTTTCTTTAGATTTAAAACTTATTTTACCATTATTCTCCATAATAGCATAATCTATCTCATCCAAAGAAAAATACCCCATAAGCCTAGCCTCTGTTTCTAAATTATTTACCGTTATTTTACAACTTTTCATATTCTTTTTAAGTAATTTACCACGTTCTATAATAATAGTATCCTTTCCATTAAAAAATTCCCTTAACTTAATACTCTTTAAAGATAATTCTGAAATAATAATTGATATAAAACAATATAATAAAATACACGATATTCCAGACAACAAATTCTTCTCTATATCCATCGAAACATCAGCTACAATACTCCCCAAAGTAATACCTATAATATAATCAAACATATTCATTTGACTTACTTGTTTCTTTCCCATTAACTTTACCATAAAAAATAAAACAGTAAGTACAAGTAAAGTTCTTGCCAACATTGAAAACAACTCTTTTAGCACAATATCATCCCTTTCTATTATAATAATCATTACTAGTATTTACCAATTAGTTTTATATATACAAAAAAGATAGAATCCAAAAATTCTATCTATAAATTATTTAATTTATCTAGTATTATATCTAATTCCTTTTTCTCCTTACTTAATAACACCCTATCATTTTCTACAACCGAACTAGGAGCCTTATTAACATAATTATAATTACCAAGCAATACTTCTCTTCTATTAATTGAATTCTCTAATTTTTCTCTTTCTTTCTCAAGTTTTTTTCTTTCATCTTCCTTATTAGTCTCATCATTATAGAAAATAGTAATCTCTAAATTATCTCTAATTATATTCTTAGAAATACTATAACCATCTACATTATCTTTATCATTTAATTTAAGCATATTCTTAACCAAAGTACTAATTTCAATATCAGAAATATTAACTTTAACACCATAATTATGAATATTTAATTCTTTAACTTCATTTCTAAACAAAGTAACAAATAAAAGCATATTATCAATAGAAGACACTTCATATACATATTTTTTATCATATAAAGGATATTCACTTATCATAATTGATTTAGTTTCTTTAATAGGTAACATTTGATATATTTCTTCAGTAACAAAAGGCATAAAAGGATGCATCATTTTCAAAATACCAACAAGTACTGTATATAACGTACTCTTAGTAGTTACCTTATCAATATTAAACTTAGACATTTCAATATATTTATCACAAAATACTGACCAAATAAAATCATATAAAATTGATCCAGCTAAATTAAATTCATATCTATCCATATGATATGTAACACTCTTTACAACCTCTTCATACTTAGTTAAAATCCATTTATCCTCTAAAGAAAGATTATCTAACTTAATCTCTTCTAAATCTTCTATATTCATAAGAACATACCTAGAAGCATTCCACAATTTATTTACAAAATTCCAAATAGATTTAATTTTTTCTTCATCATATCTAAGATCTTGTCCCATAGCACTTGTTGTAGTTAAGAAAAATCTAATACTATCACAACCATATTCACTAATAGCATCCATAGGATCTACTCCATTACCAAGACTCTTAGACATCTTTCTTCCCTCTTTATCACGAATAAGTCCATGTATTAAACAATCCTTAAATGGTCTTTGATCAGTATATTCTAAAGATTGAAAAGCCATTCTTGCTACCCAGAAAAATATAATATCATATCCAGTTACCAAAACATCAGTAGGAAAATATCTATCAAACAAAGAATCATGTTCTAACCATCCTAAAGTAGCAAACGGCCACAAAGCACTGCTAAACCAAGTATCTAAAACATCATTATCTTGTACCCAACCTTCTTCTTTTGGTGCATCTATTCCAACATATATTTCATCACCCTTATACCAAGCTGGAATCCTATGTCCCCACCAAAGTTGTCTAGAAATACACCAATCATGACAATCAGTTAACCAATTAGTAAGAATCTTTTCATAACTCTTAGGAACAAAATTAATCTTCTTACTCTTATCCTTTTGCACCTCAAGAACCCTCTTTGATAATTTATCCATAGACAAAAACCATTGCGTAGACAAATATGGTTCTATCATAGCATCCGTTCTCTCGCTATAACCAACACTATGTACAATCGGTTCAACACTAATTAATAAACCTAATTTATCTAATTCTTTTACTAAAGCACTACGACAATCAAATCTATCCATACCTTTATAATGAAGAGCATTTTCATTCATCGTAGCATCTTCATTCATTATAACAATTCTATCTAAATTATGTCTATTTCCAACCTCAAAATCATTAGGATCATGAGCAGGAGTTATTTTAACAACACCCGTACCAAACTCTGGATCAGCATGATAATCCGCAATAACAGGTATCTTTCTATTAACAATAGGTAATATAACATTCTTACCAATATATTTATGATATCTAGCATCTTTCTCATTAACAGCAAGAGCAACATCACCAAATATAGTCTCAGGTCTTGTCGTAGCTACTTCTAAATAATCGCTACTATCTTCTAAAAAATATTTAATATGATAAAAAGCACCAGGTGTATCTTTATAAATAACCTCTTCATTAGATACCGCTGTTTTAGCAACAGGATCCCAATTTATTATTCTCTTTCCTTTATATATTAATCCCTTATTATAAAGATCAACAAATACATACTTAACCGTATCACTTAATCCATCATCTAAAGTAAATCTTTCCTTAGAATAATCAAGAGTAAGACCAAGCTTAGCCCATTGTTGTCTAATATTTTTTGAATACTCTTCTTTCCATGACCAAGCTTCTTTCAAAAAACCTTCACGTCCCAATTTATATTTGTCAATACCCTCACTTTTTAACTTAGCAACAACTTTAGACTCAGTAGCAATAGCAGCATGATCCATTCCAGGCAACCATAAAGTATCATATCCACACATCTTTTTATAACGAATTATAACATCTTGTAAAGCCGTATCCCACGCATGACCTAAATGTAATTTACCAGTTACATTTGGAGGAGGAATAACAATACAAAAAGGTTCCTTACTTAAATCTCCTGATTTAAAATAATCATTTTCTAACCAAAAATCATACTTTCTCTCTTCTACTTTGTTATGATCATATTTTTTTTCTAACATATAATTCATTCCTTTCTAAAATAAAAAAACAATCTATATAAAAGGACGATTACTCGCGGTACCACCTTTCTTATAGATTATAATCTATCACTCAAAACTTTAACGCAGTAAACGACATATTCTACTTAATTTCAAATATATAACTCCCAATCTACCTTCAATTAACATATCTATTAGTTTCCACCAAACACTAACTCTCTATAAAATAACATTAATTTACTCCTATTGATCAAAGTTTTTCACCAAAAAGTAATATAATTATATCATATTTTATTACTTTTTCAACATTTTTATACCTTAACTTATTTTTTTATCAATATATGTATTTAAAACAACTTCTATTTGTCTAAAAAACCTCTCAACTTTATCATCTCCAAAAGATAATGCATTTATAATCTTATGAATATAATTATTTTCTTTTATTAATGAATAACTATATTTATAATTAATTCCATATATATTAGACAAATAAACCAAAATATTATCAGCATTATTTTCAGAAACTTTACTATCCATCAACCTAAATAATTTAAAATCATTATAAACAACATCTGTCGGATAAGAAGTAATTCTATTATCAATATAAGGATAATTAGTAACAAGTCTCAATTCTTCTAATCTATGAACATCTTTTAAAATATTACATATATACACAGCCTTTTCATTTATCTTCTTAGGTAACCCCTCTTTATTATGACAATAAATAGCAACCTTTATTATATTATCATACTTTGTATCTGAAGTTATTTTTCTAATCAACCCCTCATCAAATAAAACCTCAATTGATTTCATTGTACTATCTTCTTCTCTAGGTTCTAACATACAAAAAGTACTTTTTTGTTCAAAATTACCAATATCATGAAATAAAGCAATACATTCTATTAAAGTTATTTCTTCTTCAGTAAAAATCCCCATATTAATAGCAATATCACGCGCAATATCCATACTTTTTAAAGAATGAAAATACTTCATCTTAACAACACCATTATTCATATCAAAATTACTAACATATTGTTCAAAATATTTCATTATTTTACTACTTTTCATATATATCACTTCTCCAAAATATGTACTTACATTTATAGTATATAATAAAAAAAAAGGTTTTTCAATAATATTTATTTTAAAACTTATTTTAAAACTTATTTTTTAAAAAATAACATAATAACAAAAAGATTATAACCTAATATAATCTTTTTACAAATATGTTACTCTCATATTCTGTTCTGATTTAAACTAATATATAGTTTTAGTTGAGTAATAAAACTATATATTCTCCTTATAGTCAACACTCAAAATGACCATAAGAATATTGCTAGTTTTTTTTGTTATATATATGTAATCTTTCATTGAAGGACGGGTATAGAAATTATTACATATATATTAATATTTTACCAAGATCCTTCCCAAGATGCTTGAGCACAATTTTGATAATTATAATAACCATCCATAGATACACCACGCACTATTCCAAAAAAGTCTAAATTATAATCAGTTGCACGTGCTAAAGTAGAAGTTCTATTTGCATGAACATAATCTGAACATGATATCAAAGACGTTACTTCACTAGAAGTTATTTTTCCAATATTATAATACATATAACTACTTAAGCCAACAATATGTTCAGATGGTAACTTAAAAGAAACTCCTGCACCTTTTGAAGTAATCTTTTGTGTATAACCTGCCGTTTGCGTAATATCGGTACCATCCGAATAAGTATAAACAATCGTTAACGGAATAACACTAGAAACAATTTCTATCTCATAATCGTTAAATCCAATAGCAAAAGTATCAAAGCTTCTTACCGGTGGCATAGTAATCCAAAACATGTCAGATTTATATCTTTTATAATACTCTGAAATAGTTATTATACTATTAGCCATTTGTATCCACGAAGTTGTAATAATACCCATATCTCTAGTAGGGTTTTCTTTTTCCCTCAAAAATTCATCATATGAAGCTTCTCGCGTTTCTATAACCTTACCAGTTAAAGTATTTGTAACAGTTTTATAATATTTTTTAACTCTTGCTTCTACTTGTCCATGTAAGTCTTTATTATCATTAAATTCTGAAAGAGACATATTCTTTATTTGAAACTCTGTAAAACCTACACTAAGTAAATTATCATATTCCTGTTCTGTCATTTCAATTCCATTTGAATTAACATAAAACACTTTTTCATGAGATAATCCATAAACAGTAAAAGGAATACAAATAACAACTAATAAAAATATAAAATACTTCTTCACTCTTCCTCCTTTCTACCAAAATCTTACTATATAGAACTAAACTTTTCCACAACTCTTAAGGCGAATTTTGTCGACCCCAAGGCGAATTAACTACTTTTTGTCCGCTATTTGTAGATTTATATCATAATTTTTAATTTTTCCGTTTCCTAAAGACAATTCCAAGTGAACATATATTAAATCAGAATTACTAATAATATTATTTTTATTAAAATCATAAAATTTATAATCATCATGAATTTCTATCACAATACTTTTTAAATAATCATCCAACGTAATTTTTTCTTTTTTTGAAGTATAATCAAGAATACCACTTCTAAATAAAACATTATTGTTAATGGCAACAGAATATTGAGCAATATTAATTGTTTCTGTTAAGCATTCTTCAAAAAGACATGAAATATTGGATACATATAAAACATAACCATTATCTTTTATAGTTAATTTTCCATCTACAGTAAAGCCTTCCGTTGAGCTTTCAACAGCATAACTATCTCCCTTATTATGAAATCCAAAAGCAAAAGCAATCACAAATAACACAATAATTATTAAAAAGATTATTATTTTAAAACTGAATCTTTTCTTAGATTTCTTTTTAGTTTTTATTGATGATTTATCATCGGATTTAATTTTCAAAGTATTAACTTCATTTTCTTCATTTTGCAAATCAACAACCGACTTAATTGCATCTTCTCCATTCAATAATTGATTCAAATCAACATCAAATACTTCACTTAATTTATATATTAAAGAGATATCCGGCATATTAAGACCACGTTCCCATTTAGATACAGATTTACCACTTATACCTAACATATTACCAAGTTCATCCTGTGTTAAACCTTTCTTCTTTCTTAACTTTGCAATAAAGCGCCCAACTTTATTATTATCCATCAATACTACATCTCACTTTCAAACTAAATTAACCAATGTAATTATAACACCAATAAAATAACTTTACAATACCATAACATGGTAATATTTTAATCACAATCGCTTATATATCAAGCATCTATAAAGGAAATTAACTTATTACTATTGCATCACATCAAATAAAAGCAATTAATTAAAAATAATATCATTTATAGCATATATTTTACTAGGAGTATCAATATGTTAAAACTAAAAAAATATAAAAAGAAAAAAATAAGCACATATATTTCCCTATCTTTAACTATAATAATCCTATCAATAATTATAGCTATTTTATTAATAACATTTCTTAGTAACAAATTTAAAAAAGTATTATTACCAATAGCTGTATCTGATACCAGAAAAATTGTAACAATGGTAATCAATGCATCAGTTACAGATAAAGTAATGAATATGTTAAAAGAGAAAGAAATATATACAATTCAATATGAAGGTGAAAATATTAATATGATTAATTATAATTCATATGAAGTTAACAGATTATTAAGAGAAATAACTTATAATATTGAAAATAGTTTCAAAGAATTAGAACAAGGTAATATAGATGTATTAAATAGTAGTCTATCTAGAAATGATAATAACTCATTAAAAAAAGGCACCATAGGAAGTGTACCTTTAGGAATAATATTTGATAATCCCATTCTAAATAATATTGGTCCATACATAGATATTAAATTTACTTATCTTGGAGATATTAAAAGTAACATTGAAACAAGTGTTAAACCATATGGAATAAACAATGCTTTAATTAGTTTAAGTGTTTTTGTTGAAGTATCAAGTCAAATAACATTACCTCTTGTTACAGAAAGAGTTACCGTATCAAATGAAATACCTATATCCATTAACATCATAGAAGGAAAAGTACCAGAAGGATATATATATAGTTACAAATAATTAAAGACTAATATCAAGTAACATCATAACAGCAAATCCTATAATAGTAAATAATGCCATTAAATCTTTTTTTTCATTAGTTTGACTCTCTGGAATCAATTCTGATACAACAACATAAATCATAGCTCCAGCAGCAAAAGACAACAAAAATGGTAATAAAGTTCTAATTTTAATTACAAGAAGAGCTCCCAAAACACCAGAAATAGGTTCCACAATTCCTGACAATTGTCCATAAAAGAAAGCTTTTCTTCTTGACATTCCTTCTCTAATTAAAGGCAAAGCCACCGCACTACCCTCTGGAAAATTCTGTATTCCAATTCCCAAAGCAAGAAGACAAGCAGATGCCACAGTAGCACCATCCAATCCATAAAAAGTTGAACCAAATGCCACACCTACCGCTAACCCCTCAGGAATATTATGAAGAGTTATAGAAGATATTAACATCAAAACCCTTTTATTTTTAGAATTAATTAATCTATCACATACTTTATCACCAATAAAAAGTAAAAATCCACCACATAAGAACCCTAATAATACTATAACATTACCTAAATTAAGTATTTCACTCATTGATATAGCTGGAGCTATCAAAGAAAAGTAAGATGCAGAAGTCATTACACCAGCTGAAAAACCTAACATAGCATCCAAAACACTCTTATTAACCTTTTTAAATAAAAATACAATCATAGCCCCCAATGCTGTTACTCCATAAGTAAATAACGTAGCTAAAAGAGCTTGCCACACATAATTCAATTCAAGAAAAAAATTTATCACATAACCACCCTATAATAGTGTATACAAGAAAATAACAAGTGTTAATTAAAAAAGTATTGTCAGTCAAACAAAATTATGATAATATAAGTATGGCTTTTCGAAAAAAATAGCACAAATATTGATTTAGATATCTAGTGCCAAAAGGTGATAATCTAAAGAAGAGATATTTGGAAGATTAAACAAAGGAGATGAAAAATATGGCAGTTGTAGGAATGAGCAACTTATTAGAAGCCGGAGTTCACTTTGGTCATCAAACCAAAAGATGGAATCCAAAAATGAAAGAATATATTTATTCAACAAGAGATGATATTTATATTATGGATTTACAAAAAACAGTAGATGCTTTAGAAAAATCATATGAAGTATTAAAAAATATCGTATCTGAAGGTGGAAAAATATTATTCGTAGGTACAAAAAAACAAGCCCAAGAAGTATGCCGTGAAGAAGCAGAAAGAACTGGAATGTTTTACATGACAGAAAGATGGTTAGGAGGAACTTTAACTAATTTTAAAACAATTAAAAATAGAGTTTATCGTCTAGAACAAATTGAAAATATGGAAAAAGATGGTACATTTGAAAAATTACCAAAAAAAGAAGTTGTAGGATTAAAAAAAGAATATGATAAATTAAATAAAAACCTATGTGGTATCAGAAATATGGAAAAGTTACCACAAGCAGTAATTATCGTAGATTCTACAAAAGAATACAATGCAATAAGAGAAGCAAACAGATTAGGAATTCCTGTATTCGGATTAATAGACACTAATTGTGATCCAGATAACATTGATTATGTTATACCTGGAAATGATGATGCAGTTAAATCAATTAAAGTAATATTAGGAGTACTAAATAACGCTGCTGCTGAAGCATTAAATTTACCAGTTGTAGATTACATAACTGAAGACGAAACAAAAAAACAAGTTAAATATGATAAACCATCAAAAAAAGAAATCAAAAAAGAAGTAAATGCTAAAAAAGAAGAAACAAAAATAGAAAAGCCAGTAACAGAAGTTAAATCAGAACCTAAAATTGATTTAACAATTCTAACCGTTTCTGAACTTAAAGAATTAGCAAAGAAAAAAGAAATCAAAGGCTACTCAAAAATGAAAAAAGATGAACTAATTGATGCTTTAAAACAAGGAGAATAGATAATATGATTAGTGCAAGTATGGTAAAAGAACTAAGAGAAATATCTGGCGCTGGTATGCTAGATTGCAAAAAAGCTTTAGAAGCTACAAATGGAAATATGGAAGAAGCTATTACTTGGCTTCGTGAAAAAGGCATATCAAAAGCAGCAAAAAAACAAACAAGAATAGCTGCTGAAGGTTTAGCTCATATTGAAATTAAAGGAAATAAAGCCGTTATCATAGAAGTAAACTCTGAAACAGACTTTGTTGCCAAAAACCAAGAATTTGTCAACCTAGTAAAAACTATTGCTAGTACTATTATTGATAATAATGTATCTACAGTAGAAGAAGCCCTAAAATTAAAAGCAGGGGAAAATACATTAGAAGAATTAATAATTGACAAAACTTCTAAAATTGGTGAAAAAATATCTTTTAGAAGATTTGAAATAGTAGAAAAAGAAGATACAGAAGTATTTGGAACTTATTCTCATATGGGTGGAAAAATTGCTGTTCTAACAAGATTAACAAATAATGAAGAAGTAGCAAAAGATGTTGCTATGCAAGCAGCCGCTATGAGACCATTATATTTAACTCGTGAAGATGTTCCAAGCGAAGTACTAGAAAAAGAAAGAACTATTCTTAAAGAACAAGCTGAAAATGAAGGACTAGATCCTAGTAAAATAGATATGATAGTAAATGGTAGAATTAATAAATACTATGAAGAAGTATGCTTAATAGATCAACCATTTATAAAAGAAAACAAACAAAAAGTATCTAAGTATGTAGAATCTAACGGAAGTAAAATAATCAGTTTTACTAGATATGAAGTTGGCGAAGGAATAGAAAAAAGAGAAGAAAACTTTGCTGAAGAAGTAATGAAACAAATTAATGGATAAACAAAAAACTACGTTTAAATGTAGTTTTTTTATTTGACCATTTCCTCTAACTTCAATTGCATTCCCTTCAACTTCATATCTAATGCCTTTTTATTTAAAACCATCTTCATAACAGCTTCAAGTTCACTATTTTTACTATAATCAGCTTTAGTTATATAACTAATTCTTTCATCCTGTAATAAAGATTTTGCTACACTCTTTGATTCATCAGTATATACTGCTATACTAACACCACCATGATCTTTTGTTAATTGCATACAAGGAACATCTGTTAAACCATCTCCAATATATATCATATTAGAATGCATAATTCTTCTATCATCATATAGCATTTTTTTATTTAATTTATTATCATCAGATATATCCAATACACCCTTATTTATTCTATATATAAATTGTGTCTTATTCGTATAATTAACAGCTAATTTAGGCCATATTGCATTATCATTATCATCATATAAAAATTCTGAAGCATATATTTCCTTAAACTTATTTGCTATTTGAGAACCACATATTATCTCTTTAAGACCAGAAGATATAATATAATGTTCAACTTCAAGTCCTAAACTATGTGCATACTCATTTATTCTATCAAACCAATCCAATACACCAGGATATAATTCTAAATATTTACCTATATCTTTCAAATATTCACTTTTTAATTCTTTACCATTCTCTTTAGTTTTCATTAACATACAATACATATATGCTAAAACAGAATCCATCTTATATTTCTTAGTATATTTACTAACAATACTCCAAAATTCACTAGATTCAATTCCTAAATCAGGTATAAAAGTATATTCTTGCATATCCTTAGTAATTAACGTCTTATCAAAATCATACATAATTGCTATTATATTATTCATAGTTCCTCCAAAATATTGTCTACTAATGAATATAGATATATATATACCTTTTTATTACTAATACTCTCTATATATTCTTTATATCCATTTAACTGTTTTATATAATTATCATCACTAATATTCTTTAATTTATAATCAATAATATTTATATAATTATCATACTCTAACATCAAATCAATAACCCCATTATATACCATATTATCTTTTTCATAAATAAATTCATATTCACTATATTTATTTATATAATCACGACTAATCTTCTTATTATCAAACAAGTTCTTAATATATTTATTACTATCATCATCAAAAGAAGCATATTCTAATTCCTCATGTATTCTAGTACCAGTTTCCATTTTTTTAATCGTATCCATATCTAATATTTTATTAGTTTCCTTAGAAAAATGTTTATTATTAATAGTTTGATAATTAATTTTATTTACTCTCTCCTGAATAACTATATTAGTTTTATCATTCTCTATTTCTTTTAACCTAATATTATCATAATCTTTTTCACATTCACAAAATACATCTTTTACATATTTATCAATAACACTAATAGAATTCAATATATCTAAAAAAGATCTATATTTTATTCTCTTTTCTTTAGGAACCAATCTATTATAAGAATCCATATCCTCATTTAAAGAAGTAACAATAATCATTTTTTCACGACACCTCGTCAACATAACATAAAAAAGTCTTATCTTCTCAGAAATCTCCTCTAAATAAAAATCTCTCTTGTATAATGATTTCAATATAGTATCATCCAATTCATTATTTCTTAAACTAGGTAATATAACACCATATTCTCTATTAAATAACATCTTATCATTTAATTCTTTAATTGCAAATTGATTATGCATACCAACAAAATAACATAAACTAAATTCAAGTCCTTTAGACTTATGTATATTCATTATCTTAACAGCATTACTACCCTTATTATTAATTGAATACTTAACCTCTAACCCTTTATTATCAACATCATCCAAATAATTAATAAAATCTAACATAGAATAACCAAGATTACTTAAATTATTAGCTATATTAACAAGATTAGTTATTCGAATAACATTTTCATCAATATCATATAAATTAGTTAATTTTATATATACATTAAATACTTCTAATATATCATTTATAACTCTCTCTAAAGGTAAATTAATATCAATACTCTTACACAAAGAAATAATATCATCATCATATATTTTTTTATCACTAATAATTTGATATATCTTATCATCATCATATCCAAATATAAAAGATCTAGCCACTGAAACAAAATTATACTTAAACCTATCATCATATATCTTACTATTAACTTGATAAACAAGATGAATTAAATTCTTAATAACCAAAACAACAGAATCTGTTGTCAAAGTCAAATCCATATATATAGAACTAGGAATATTAGAATACTCTAATATTTTTTTATACATTTCTAAATACTTATTTCTATCAGTTATAATACATATATCTGAATACTCTATAGGTCTCAATATTCTCTTTTCTTTATCAAATACTTTATATTTATTTAATATCTTATCATTAATATCCTTACTAACAATAAATAACTCTTTCTCTTCTTTACTACAAACATCATCTTCGTTCATAGTATAATTATATATTTCTAAATTATTATCAACACCAGTATCCTCTAAATCATAATCCACATTTCCATAAACCATGTTATGTTCTTCTAAATAATTAGCATTACCAACTTCATCATCCATAATCAAATTAAATATTTCATTTATATTAAACAAAGTCTCAGATCTACTACGAAAATTCTTTAATAAATCAATCTTATAACCACCATTATTCTTAGCATATTCATTATATTTTTTCTGAAAAATATAAGGATTAGCATTTCTAAACCTATATATAGATTGTTTAATATCACCAACCATATAAACATTATTATTCTCAATTAATTTAATAAACTCCTCTTGAATATCTGAAGTATCTTGATACTCATCAATCATAATTTCATTAAAATATTCTTTTATTTCTTCTCTAATATCCTCATTATCTTTAACAATCTTTATAGCCATTAAAGCAATATCATTAAATTCAAAACTATTATTATTATATTTATATTCACATATTCTCTTATCTAATTCTCTAATAATTTTAATTATTACATTTATATATTTAAATGTATCTTTAATAGAATTTACCATATCCAAATTAGAATCATACTTAAGCAACTTTTTAATATCATCAATCTTACTTTTTAACTCTTCCTTATAACACAATCCCAATTCATCTACTCCAACAAACCTAGGAAGACTTAAAGATAGAAATGGCAAATATTCTTCATAACAATGAGCATTAAATAAAACGCTAAAATAATCGTCTAACTTTTTAACCAAATCAAAAGAAATATATTTCTGTAATTCATTATAAATTCCCTGCAACTCTAAAACATTATCTCGAATAAGTCTCTCATATTTACTTACTACATTATTTAAAAAAGTATCGTTATATATATCAAAATAATTATCTAAATATTTATCTTTATCAATTAACAAATTTAATTTATTTGATAATCTAATAATATCTTGTTTCAAATTCAAATCATCTTTTAAACAAAAATCCTTAACTAAAGTATCAAATTCACTATCTCCATACATAGATTCAAATATACTATCTAATTCTTTATATTTTAATATAGTAATTATATTTTCATCAACAATACTAATATCAGAAGTAATATTTAATATATAAGAATATTTCTTAACCAAAGATAAAGCATAACTATCAAAAGTAGTTATATATGAAGAATCTAATAAAATAAGTTCATCAATTAAATTTTCCTTAATAATAGATTTTCTAATTCTACTTTTCATCTCATTAGCAGCTTCATTAGTAAAAGTTAACACAAGCAATCTATTAACATGACAACCATCTTTTATCTTTCGAATAACCCTTTGTGTTAAAACTGCTGTTTTCCCAGATCCAGCACCTGCTGACACTATAATATTACTACCCTCTTTATCAATTGCTAATTGTTGTTCTTTTGTATTAGCCAAAATCATCACTTCCATTCAAATAAGTATAATCACTCTTAGTAACAAAACAAATATCCTTAAATTTACAAAATTCACATCCCTTATTAACACCATTAATAACTTTTGGATTTATATCAAATTTATTATTTTTTATATTATCAACCACTTCCAATATTTTCTTCTCAGTAATTTCTTTAATCTTATCCATTTCTTCATTACTTAATACTTTTGCATTCTTATAAAAAGAACCATCTTTTGAAGTCTTCATACCCTTAATTATTTTTGAATTATCATAATTATTATCTAGCATAGATAAAATATTTTTATCACAATTAGAATACCCTATTAACCTATAATCATTTTCTTTTATATTAAATCTCTGTAAATAAAAACCAACATATACAGGATTTTGAAATAACATTTTAGAAGACAAATATAAATATATTGGTAACTGCATATACATACCATCAGTCAAATATTTTAAACTAATAACATCATTACCCGTCTTATAATCAATTAAAGCTATATAAGTCTTATCATTTAAAACAGTATATAATATTTTATCAATAATACCAACAAAATATATATTAGGTTCTAATTCCACTTTAATTTCTTCCTCAAACATAGCATTATTTAAACTACAATAATCTCTTTCTAAAATAACCTCATCTAATAATCCCCTAATTGCTTCTTTATATTGTTCAAGAAAAAATCTTTCCTTCTTAGTTAAAGTAATATCATTCAAAAACTCATCTACATATTTACTATAATCATAATCATTATTCTTCAAAGTATTTTCCATAACATAATGTACCATACTACCTATCACAGTACTAAAGTTAGATTCAAAAACATCTAGTTTTAATACATCTGATAAATAATATTGAAAAGAACATTTAATATATTTCTGCATTTTAGAATAAGATAAAGTCAGATGATCAAAAACCCTACCAATTTTACTATATTTATTAGAATAACTATTATAATTTATTTTATAATTATTATACAATATAGAAAAATATTTATCTTTATATCCATATTTTAAATATTCATCATACATCTTTGTCAATTTCATTTTATTATAAGTACTACTATAACTAACAGAATAATCAATATCATCATGAATAACATCAAATTCTCCAATCAAAGTAGAAGGATAATAAGTCTTAACATAATCCATATCTTTATATGTAATAGTTAAATTTTTAATATTAGCTATATTATTTAAAATATCCTCTCTAAGTCTCTTATTTAAAATACTAGTATCATCTAATAAAACATATTGTTTTATATTATCTGTAATATAATCCGTATCTTTATAACTATTAGGAATTACTCCATCATTAAATCCTAACATAAAAATATATTCATTATCATTACTTATATAATCAAGATAATCTATAATCTCAATTCCATTATCATATTTCTTATCATTAATATAAGAATTATTCAATTCATAAATAATAATATCCTTAGAATCATATTTTAAATATTTATTTATAACACTAGCTAAATCTATATATACACTATCATTTTTATCCAATTGATTTATAGACTCTTCTAAAGTATTTTTTTTATATAAATCAATAAAATCAGAAACTATTTTATATGAAGATAATTTAGATTTATAAGGAATATTAACTTTTAAATTATATAAAGAAAATATTCTTGAAATAGAACTATAATAACTCTTATCTACATTAGTTAACTTAATATTCTTTATATCTATACCATTATCTATCAATTTAGATATTTGATAAGCAACATATTCCACTTCCTCATTCATAGTATTAAAAGAAATAACATTATGTTTATAATTATTAAACTTCCTGTCTATATATTCACAATCCAAATTATTAAACAATTTACTTAAATATTTAGTCTTAGGAATATCATATAATATAACTTTCTTATTACTAATATACTTTTTAAAATTATCATTATATATAAGTAAATTATTCCTAATTAAATCTTTTTTTAATTCACACAAAAAATCCAATTTTTTTATACTATATTTAACATCATCAACATAATATAAATTATCTAAATACATCTTAGCAATATCATACTTCAGATTATATTTGTCACTTATATATAATATTGCCCTATAATCATAATCAAAACAATATAAATGTATAAATTCATTTAAAGTATATATTTTAATCGTATATAATTTTTTTTGCTTCAAAAGATAATTTTTAAAACCAGATTTACATATTATTATTGTTTCACTCTTTATATCATCTAAAAATTCTATATTCATACATAACCTCTAACATTATTTTAACAAAATATTCAAAGAAAGTACATCTCACACGTAAAGAAAAAATACTAATTTATAGTATTTTTTTAGCGTCCACCAGCACTTCCTCCACCACCGAAGGAACCACCGCCTCCACCACCAGAAGAGAATCCACCTCCACCAGCAGTATAATTTTCAGCAGCACTTCTTGCAGAAGAAGCAGCCCATACACTAGATCTTGTAAAACTATTTATCAAAATAATAGTGTCATAATCAAAATCATTTTGTTCAATAACCTCAGGATATAGATTTTTTAATTGTTTAGCAACCTTATCCGCAATACCAAACAAGTAAGCAAACATTAAATATTCATCCCATAAATGAACCTCTAAAACTTCCTTAGTATCCATTCTTGAAAATTCTTCCAAAAATTTCTTTAATCCACATAATTCTACACTATCATTATATAATTTATCACTCATAACATTAAAATATTTACACTCTTCTTTTGATGTTCTTTGATATATAGAATTATCACTTTTTAATTTATTTATCTCATCATTTTCAATTAAAGAAAAAATATTAAAAAACTTATTATAATTTTTACGACACCACTTTTCTAATTCCTTATTTTCTAAGATACCATCGTTACTTGCTTCATACATAACATCAAATAATTTCTTCTCAAACGAATTATCAAAGGTTGGATTAAGTCTTAAATCAATACTTGAAGTTTTTTTATTAAAAATTCCTTCTTCACTAGTTAAAAATTTAACCTTATTCTCCTTTACCCATTTTAAAATAATAGCCCCAAAAATATTTGTTTGCCAATAATAAGAAAAACCATTTAATTTTATTAAAATATTTGCATAATATATATCTTTATTACATGGAATATCTCTAAAGAAAGGAACATCTTTTTGAACAATTTTTTTATTATTTCTATAACCATATTTATTTTTTTTACTATAAAATATTACCATCATAACAATAATAGCCACAATAATTAAAGGAATAAGATTAATAATAAATGATAAAAAACTTCTTTTTTGAGAATAATCATATTTATATGACCCCTCTTCAGCTTGATTCAAAACATCCTCAAAAACATTATATCCACTTACAACATACGTTGTCTTAAAAGTATCAATAGGAAACTTTGCAAGCAAAACAACATAGTCATCATTTAAATTTCCTTCATTTGACATCTTAATTTTTCCATCTTCAACATAAGCATAACCCTTATAGCCATATCCCCATACATCTAAAGTATCAGGAAAAGAATAATAACTTGACAACTCTACTGTAAAATTATCTACAGTAATTTCAGGAATTAAAGTCCAATACAAAACTTGACTATCTTGTGTTTTAAAAATAAAATTTGAAACTTTATATGTCAACACAAAAGTATGTTCATTAAAGTCTTGTTTCCCAAAACACAATTCTACTCCATTGTTATTATTAACTATACCATAGTATCCTGCCTTCTCAGACATAGATTCAGAAACATCCCAATCTTTTTGCTTTAAATCAACCCCATCCATAGACACTTTAAAATCAGTTATTTCAGAAAGACCCAAATTATACATCGCCTTATACCATTCACTACCACCAGAAGCCTTTACATACCAATATTCCGTTATATCAGCATTTCCTTTATTATCTAGATATATTTTCATATCCAACTTTTTTATCGTATCAGCAAATACATTTATTGGTAATATCAATAATATCATCAAAAAAATAAAAATAAATTTCTTCTTCATAAGCAAATCTCCTCTACTAGTATTATACAATAAAATAAAATTATTTAACAGAATTTTTAACAATATTATTAACTTTTTTAAAAAGAGCTCTTTTTATTTGTGTGAACTATTTAGGGTTCACTTCAATTCAGACTTTTTAGATTATTGGGTAGATACTTATGCTAGTTTTAACTTGCATTATTCTACAACAGTAGCCTATATAAATATTATTAAAAATCACGTAAAGCCGAGAATTGGTTATTATCAATTATGGCAACTTGATACTAGACTACTTCAAGAATTTATAAATCAAATATATGTTGAATATTCTTTTTCTAAAAATTATATGGCAAGTATATTAAAGGTTGTAAAAGGCTCACTAAAATATGCTTGTTATACACTAAACTATATAATATATAAATAGCAATCCAGCAGAACACGTTCACGCACCAAGAATAGAGAAAATAGAAAATGATCCTGCTCATATCTTTACACAAGAAGAATTTGAAAAAATATTAAAACAATTAAAAGAAGAAAATTATTGTTGTAATACTGAAAAAAATCATAGTTCAATTATTAAATATGAATACTATCAAGTAGAGGATGTTATTTGGTTATACAACTATAAAAAATGAAGAAACTTAAAAAGTATTGGTTGTGTGAAAAGACTATTAGTAATATTATAACTAACAAAACAACAGTTGAAACTAGATATTATATTAGCAATCTACCATGTAATATAATAGAATTCAGTAATACAATTAGGAAAGAATGGTCAGTAGAAAATAAATTACATTGGCATCTAGATTTAACTTTTAAAGAAGATAACAATAAAACATTCGAGAAAAATTCGCAAATAAATCTAAATATTATAAGGAAATTTTGTTTATCAATTTTAAAATTAGTAAAAGATATATATGGATTAAGTCTTAAAATTATTAGAAAATATTTATCTATGGATTTTGAAAATGAAATAGAAAAAATATTTACTTACTTAAACCCAAAAAAAGTAAAAGAATTAGTTGATTCAACTAATTCTCAATGTTTATGATTTTATCCTGCTATTTTATTTTCTTAAAAAGATATAAATTATTGTTATGATTGAAATTAATAAACTTAAACTAATTAAGAAGATGAAAGAAGCAACTCCCTTGCTATGATGGGAAGAAAGATTAATTTGTTCTTGCTGTGCTTCTAAAAAATTTAATTGTGCTTCTAATTCTGGGAAAAGTTCTTTTTCTCCTGACAAATATCGAATATATTTTCTTAATACTTCTTGCATTTTTTGATATCCTATACTATTCATGTTATCAAAAATAAAGTCATCATAAGGATATTTTTGCTTTTTTTTATACATATGATTTTTTCCATAATCATGCACATGATAAATTTTCTTAAATTCTTCGTAACTTTTACCTTCTGAAACTTGTAAGAAACTTTTTGCAGCACTTTCTAATGTTCCTCCGTTTTGAGTAATCCAATTTTCTATTCCTACTCCTCCCATTCCTCCTTGTTTGTTATCTTTTCTTGCTGGTTTATAACAACCAGCTTGTTTAAATAAAAGCTTAGTCAAAATTACATTTGCCATTACTTCATCACCAACACTAGGATTATTTTTATAAATTGTATCCATTCTATCTTGCAAAGCCATCTCTGTTGAATATTCTACTTTATCATTCTTTTGAATAAAGGTAATATCTAACTTTATTGTTCCTAATCCTGGTATTGTTGCTTGAACATCACGAAAGTCTCCTGTTTGTATAGGATGAATATTCAGACTTTCACATATTTTGGTACGAAATACTTGCATTTTCTCTGCATCGTTAATTAAAGAAGAATTTAACCTAAAAATATAGTCAAAATCATAATCATAAGGAACATTGGTTCCCCTTGCCGATGACCCTGTTTCTAATACCTCTACACTATTAAGTGTTAAATCAATTCCTATGTGATTTTTAACTTGAAATGTTTGAGAAGTTTTTTCATCAATGGGAATTTGTTGAATAATACTTGATAATGCTTGATATACTTTTTGAGATTGAGATTTTGTTTCCCTTTTATTACTCTCTAATAGTCCTTTTATTCTTTCTGTATAATCACTATATTGATGCTCTTCTAAGTGATATTCTTGACTTCCATAATGGGATAATCCAGACATTTTTTGCTTTAATTCATCATATTCTTTGGTAGTAAAAATAATCTTTCCTGAAAAATCTATAATAGGAATATAGAACCCATTTTTAACAATTTCATTTTTTAATAACGCTAATTCATTATTATCTTTTGGATTTTCAAGATAATTAACACTACCATCTTCTAAATAAGGACTATTTGAATTGATTTCTTCCCTTTCTTTAAATAAAATATAATCAATATCAGAAGATGCTATTCCTGTTCTTGCCCCCCAATGAGTTTCGTACCCTCCTTTTTCTGTTTGTGTTCCAAATACCTCAATTTTAGAAGGATCATATAGATTTCCAGTTAAATTTCCATCTTTATCACGAGTAATGTTTAAATTAGGATTATCTTTTTTTAAGATAACATATACATTTCCAAAACCAAACCCCGTTGGACTTCCTTCAATATTGTGATAAATATCTGTATTTTTCTTAGTAATTAAAGTAAAGTCTATATCTAATGGGGTTGTATCAGAATCACTTTTTCCTAAAAATGTTCCTAAAAATTCCTTACAAACATTTCCATTATTTAAAGAACTTTCTACACAATCAATATATCCTATCGCCCTAATAAAATCTCCAGGCTCTAAAATCAGTTTCTTCCCTTTTTCTAATTCATTAGCTCGCTTTCTAGAAATTTCTTCCTTTTCTTTAACTGAATTAGTAATAATGTTTTTCAATTGCTCAAAACTATCAATTCCTGCCTGATAAGCAAAACTTCTAACGATTCTATCTGGCAAATCATGTCGACTAGTTGGATTAAATTTTTGAGAAAAATAAGTAATTTTTTCTACTATAGATAAATTTTCAAATGTTTCTTTTGAACCTTTTTTTGTGTGTTCATATAAGGCTACTAGATGATTAGAAAAAATATCTAATATCTGTTTTGAGTGATTATCCAAATCATCAAATTTTATTATTCCTTTTGATATTCCTAAAAACAATGTGTTCCCATACTCAATATTATTCAAATATTCAATTAAAGAACGGTTATTTGAACGACTAGCAATTCTTACTAAATCATTGAACACAATTTGAAATCGAATATCTTTATCTGTAGCATTTTTCTCTACTGCTTTCATTCTTCTTGTTTGAGTTGGATGAATTAGTTCTGGAGACATTCTACTATTTTCATCAAAATTAAACTCAATTATTCCATTTTCTTCTTTTTCAAAGTTAGGATATAAAAGTTGAAAACATAAAAATATTTTTCCCATCATAGGAAGATTATTCTTTAAAAATATTTCTTCTATTTCATTAAATTTTTCTACTGGATTTGAACTTGATAATACTAATGGCGCTATTTGTTGTTTTAAGTTAGATAATTCTAAAGAATTCGAGATATCAAATTGATGCAAAACACCTGCGATTTGAGTGATGGATTTTTCATCTAAACATTCTTGATTTCTTTTAATATAATCAATAAAACTATCTATTAAAGAATTTATCCCTTGAAAGAGTTTTTGGTATTCCTCAAGAATTTTTAACTTTTTACTCATTCCTTTATCTCGTTCTTTTTCAAACCAAGTTAAGTAAATTGAAATCAATCCTTTTAGTTTTAATTCATCACTGGCAATACTTCTGATTACTCTTGCCTTATTTGAATCATCACTTAAATTTGATAAGCTTTGAACCTTTAATTTATCACTATTAAAACTTCTAATTACGTCTGCCTTATTTGAATCATCACTTAATAAAGATAAACTTTGAACCTTTAATTCATCACTAGTAAAACTACTGATTACGCTTGCCTTACTATAATCATCACTTAATAAAGATAATTTTTCTAATTTTAATAAATTGTTTGACAAACTAGAAATTATACATGCATTAGCATCTTCAAAATCTTCATTTTGAGGAAATAAATATTTTAATTTTTCTTCATCACTTGGCAAACAAGAAATTACAGCAACTTGCTGTCTTAACTCCAATTTATTAATATTTTTTATTCTTTCTTGAGCTTGTTCGCTACTATACATATTAAAAGCAAGTTGAAAAATCCAATCCATATCCATTTCTTCCTCTGAAATAAATTTTTTAAAACTATCACTATCTAAAATTTTAAAAAAATTATCTTTTTCTTCTTCTGTTAAATTGTCTTTAGCAAATAATAAATCTTTTTTGCTTCTTGACTTTATTAATACTTCTTTTATATGCTCTACCATATATAACACCTACTTTTAATTATCTAATCAAATTATACCAAATAGTAAAAAAATGTAAAGTACTATTTATAATCTTTCAGGATAAAATCATAAATTGTTCATTTGAATAAAAAATGATAAAATATCTTTATGAGAAATAGAGGTATTTTATATAAGTAGAAAATCTGATTTATTAAATAATATTGGAGAAAAATTATCCAATATAAATATTAATATTGAAAATATTGATTTAAATGCTTTGATTGAATTAAAAGAAGAACTATTAAATACAAGTGATGAAAGGCATCAAAGCTATACAATACATTCAATGATAGATATTTTTATGATTACTTTTTTTGCTATTTTATCTGATTGTGATGAATGGATACAAATCGAAATGTTTGCAAGAAAGCATTATGATTGGTTTAAAAAATTTTTATCTTTAAATGCTGGTATACCAAAAGCTGTAACTTTTAAAAGAGTTATGTCTGTAATTAAACCTAACGAAGTAGAGCCAATTTTAGTAAACTTTCTTTTAAAAATACTTAAGCAATATCAAAATATTTTAAATGATAAATCTTAATATAGTAACGAAAAAGATATTTATGCAATGGATGGAAAAAAATGTAATTCTTCAGGAAGAAATAGTTCAAAAACTGGAGAAATAAAATTTATTCAGGCAATGAGTATTTATTCAAATAATTTGGGAATTTGTCTTGCAACGGAATTTATTGAAGAAAAAACAAATGAAATTCCTACTGGACCTAAATTGTTATCTTTATTAAATTTAGAAAATATTATTGTTACTTTTGATGCTTTAAATACACAAGAGAAAACAATTGATACAATAGTAAATCAAAAGGGTTATTATGTTGCAGCAGTGAAATCAAATCAAGAAAATACGTACGAGGATTTAGTAAATTATTTTGAATTTGAAAAAATATTAAAAAAATTGAAGTTAGTTCATTGGTAAAAGATAATGGCTAGTGTTGGAATAAAGAAAAGAGGAAAGGTTTATCAATACTAATTTGAAATTGCACCTGTTAAGGGGCAAAGAAAGTGGATAACAAAGTCTGGATTTAAAACAAAAGCAGAAGCAGAGGAAGAAGGAAATAAGGCTTATACAGAATATTTGAATGCAGGAGTTCCGTTTAAGAAATGTAAAACTTCATATACCGATTATATAGATTATTGGTTAGATAATTATTGTAAGATAAATTTAAAATATAATACAATTCAAGCATATAAGAACATTATAGAAAAACACATAATTCCTAAATTGGGAAAATATAGGCTTTCTACAATAACAAGTGCAAGATTAAATTCATATATAACTGAATTAGTTGAAGAAAGTGATTTTGCACCGACATATTTTAAAAACATTTTGAAAGTTTTAAAAGGATCGTTTCGTGATGCTTGTGATGTATATGGATTTATTAAATATAATCCTGCAAGAGATTTAAGACTTCCAAGATTTGATAAAAGGCGAGAAGATATAAAACATTTATATACACAAAAAGAAATTGATTTAATATTAAATAAGTTTTCTGATAATGACACATTTACTTGTGTCTTTTTAACTTCTTGCTATACGGGTATGAGAACAGGAGAAGTATGTGGATTGACTTGGGATGATATTGATTTTGAAAAAGAAACTATAAATATACAACATAATGTTTATGATAAATTGAAAGATGGAAAAGGTAGATGGTATATTTGAACTACAAAAACAGAAACAGGAACTAGAAAAATTCATTTAAGTAAAACCTTAAAGATAGCATTACAAAATTATAAAAAGAAACAAGATTATTTTAAAAAGATATATGGAAAAAGATATATTTACTATAATGTTGAAGATGTTAAAAATCAGTCTGGTAAAGTAGTTGAACATAGAATAGTAAGAGAGGAATTAAGTAATAAAGATTTTGAAAAAATAAATTTGATATTCACGAGAGAAAACGGTTTATATCTTGGAACAGATATTACTAGAATACTATTTAAAATAATTCATAATGAGTTAGGTATAAAGAAATGTAGATTTTATGATTTAAGAGGTAGTTATGCTATCAAAATATTAAATAATGGAGTAGAAATAAGAGATGTTGCTGATTTACTTGGACATAAGAATATTGAAACAACAGAAAACTTTTATATATCTAGTACAGAAGATTCAAGAAAATATGCAACAGAAATATTTGATAATATATCAAAATCAAAAACAATAAATAAGATTATAGAATATAAAATTGATTTTTGATTTTACTACTGCTTGGAATGTTGGCAGGAACAAAGTCAATATCATCCACAATACCTCCAAAATCATACTCGCCGGTGGCACGGACATACCCTCCGATACCCAGGGCGAATTTGCCTTGTTTGTCCATCAATAAGAAGCGGGGAGCTTTCGGGTCATGGATGTAAGGCAATTGTGACTCATTCATGATGCGGATAATCTCGTCGCCCGCTTTGTCGATAGTAACTATGACAATGCCGTTGGGGGCTTCGTCATCGATAATCTCTTTTTTTTGTGCATGGATAGTGGACAAGGGAAGTCCGGCTACGCACAACAGAAACATTGCTTTTAAGATTGTTTTCATTTAAGTTAGGTTTTGATGAATGTGCTTTCAACAACTTAAATGAAAAAAGGTTTTGTAGTCTTGGAGGAGGAAAGGAGGTTATTCCGTCAGTATTCTTACCTTGAATGAAGATCGTATGCAAAATTACCCTTACCCTAATTTCCGGAATAACCTCCTGAGAATGTGTGTTAAGTTACTTATTTTTTCATGACGGCATTCCACAGCGCTTTGCGTAGGGTTCCCATGGTGTCATCGCCTTCATAATCCCAGAACATCATGCCTTTCATGCCATTTTTTAATATCCATTCACCTTTT
>ERZ779737.743-NODE-743-length-28905-cov-3.582634_pt1 | contig 28905 bp, 29 predicted proteins | sample MGYA00511889_ERZ779737 | MGnify/ENA primary metagenome ERZ779737 (study PRJEB29588, sample SAMEA2163575) | human gut metagenome | biome: human gut; feature: human-associated habitat; material: faeces | place: Denmark | collected 2008/2010 ... | reverse complement strand
TGAAGTTGGCCCCACCCGCCCACCAGATAAACTTAATATCCGGGAAATGGCGATCCTGACCGTTGTGCTGATAAAACCCGCCGGTATGCTTGTGCACCCGCAGAGCCCGGTGTGGGAAGAACATCCGGAAGCCGTTTTCTCGTCCGAAGAGACGCTGGTGTCCGTCATTCTCGCCAACCCGCCCAAAGGCTTTGACCCGGCCACCCCGCGCGCGGGCCTCGTGCACCGGCTGGACCGCGAAACCAGCGGCGTGATGCTGGTGGCCAAGAACCCGGAGTTCCAGGCCGAAATGGTGGCGCTGTTTGCCAACCGCGACGTGCACAAAACCTATCATTCCATCGCCTGCGGCGAAGTGCCGGACGACGAAGGCACCATTGACGTGCCGATCGGGCGCGTGGCGGGCGGCAAAATCAAAGCGTCGGATATCGGGCGCGAGGCCGTCACCGGCTATAAAGTGCTGGAGCGCAAAAACGGATTTACTTATATTGAACTCTACCCCCGCACGGGCCGCACCAACCAGCTGCGCGTACATTTAAGCTGGCTGGGATATCCCGTTTTGGGGGACTGGCTCTACCGCGGCGCCACGGCGGACCGCCTGATGCTGCACGCGCGGCGCCTGGAATTTAAACACCCGCTGACGGGCAAAAAACTGATGTTTGAGGCACCCGTCCCGCCGGATTTTGAAGCGGCGTGGGAACGCGTCAGCGCTTCTAAAAAATAATCCCAAACGCTATATAAAATTCCCCAGGCTTACTGGGGAGCAGACTTTATAAACCCCCGCCTCCCTGCGGGGGTTTTATTGTTACGAGCAAAAGTAACGCAGGGGAACCGCAACCCAACAAACTAACCCTTTTTCCGGCTTTACCCGGGACGCGGGATTAGTTACCGTATGGTTAAGGAAACGGATTTCATCAAGCTCCGGGGGATAAACGGCCCAAGGCCGCGAGCAAGGGAGCTGCACAGGGGAAAAGAGGAAACTGCGTTTTTATATGGGGTAAAAACACCGTTCCTCTTGAAAATAAAAGAACTCCGTCCGTATCAGGGCGGAGTTCTTTTTCAAACTAATTAGTTTTTAAGCTTTAAAAAAGAAATTTAATAACATACCATAAGTATATAGATTTCATCCGTCCGGACGCGGGAGGGGACCCGCCCACCGGACAAAGTTACAAAAGGCCCTATTCCCGTGGGAAGGATAGGGCCCTTTGTTTGGCTTTTTTACCCTACGACCCTCTCCCCCGGCACGATACATTCTTGTTCCATACAAGTAACACGGACTAAAGATATTCTCTTTAGTCCGTGTACGTAAATGCAACATACGACAGCCGTTCATTCAGGTGCCGTCCGGCACAGACCGCCTTCGCAGATGATTGGCTGATTTTTCAGATTTGCTGCGAGTTTGCGTGGCCAGTTGCCCGAGGAAGTACTGCCAGGTACGCCGAGAGGCAAGGGAACGTAAAATCGCACAAATGTGGAAAATAGTTGCCCGGATAAGTAACACGGACTAAAGAAATCTTCTTTAGTCCGTGTACGTAAATCCGACGATACGACAGCCGTTATAAATCCTTTTGGTACAGCCGGTAACGCTTGCTGGGGTGACACCCGCACTCCACAATCCCCCGGATAATGCCTTCGTTGTCTTCCAATACCCAGGAAAGCTCGGCCTCGTTCCAAACGGCTACGCCGTAGTCCACAATGTGCTTGATTAAAATCAAATCAATCCCGCGCTGCCTAAATTCCGGCGCCACGCCCAGCATAATCAAGCGCGCGTCCTTAATTTTACGCCAGGCCCACAGCGCTTTTAAAATGTGCCACGGGTTCGCCAGCGAGCCCTTCAGCTCCTTTAAAGCGTGGTTCATATTCGGGATGGCAATATAAAACCCGGCGGGTACGCCGTCCGCCTCCAGCACGCAGGTGCCTTCGGGCCGCACAATCAACTTTAATTCGTTTACCACGTCGGCCATTTCCTGCTTGCTCAGCGGCACAAAGCCCCAGTTCTCCGCCCAGGCTTTGTTATAAATTTCGCGGATGATTTCGGCTTCCTGCTCCAAGTTTTTCAAATTCAGCCGCCTGAGCGTAATGCCCTTGCCGCGCGCGCACCGGGCGCAGACTTTGATAAACCGTTCGGAAAATTTATCATCCTTGGTGCGGTGAAACGCCAGCAAATCTTTCACTTTGGTAAAACCCGCCCGCTCAATCAGTGCCGCGTAATACGGGTAATTATACGGCATCATGATAGCGGGCATACTGTCAAAACCGTCCACCAAAAGGCCGTACACGTGGTTGCTGGACGGATTGGCCGGCCCGCGCACGGCGGTGACGCCTTTAGAGCGGAGCCAGTCTTCGGCCGCTTTAAACAACGCGTCCGAAACGGACGAATCGTTTACGCAGTCAAAAAAGCCGAAAAAACCGATATTTTCCTGATGGTATTCGTTATGCGCCCGGTTGATAAGCGCCAAAATGCGCCCCGCGGGTTTGCCGTTTTGGTAAGCCATAAAAAGAGCCCGCTCGCCGTGCGTCCAGAAAACATTGTCTGCGCGCAGGAGTTTTTTGGTGTCGGCCTTCAGTTCCCCCACCCAATACGGATCCCGCTTATACAGTTCAAACGGAAAATTTACAAATTCGTTTAATTCGCTGTCGGTAATTTGACGGATTTCCACACTCATATTCCTCACCCTAAATACAAAACCCCGGCTTAAAACCGGGGTTTTGAAATACACAAACTATTTAATAATGCCGATTGCGCGGCCCGCCTGGGCGAACGCGTCAATAATTTTATCCACGTGTTCGTCGGTATGCGTAGCCATCAAGGTCAGGCGCATCAGCGCGCGGCCGGGCGGCACGGCGGGGCTGACGACCGGGTTGGAAAAAATACCCAGCTCGTGCAGCGCACGCCACATTTTAAAGCAGTTTTCGTTGCTGCCCACGTGCACCGGCAGCACCGGGGTGGTGCTGGTGCCCAAATCGTACCCCAGGTCTTCCAGGCCTTTTTTAAGTTTCGCGGTCAGGCGGAACAAATTGTCGCGGCGGGAAGTGTCGTTTTCAATCAGCTCCAGCGCTTTGGTGATGGAAGCCACGGAAGCGGGCGGCAGCGCGGCGGAGAAAATCTGGCTGCGGGCGTTGTGGCGGATATAGTGGATGATGTCTTCGTCCCCCACCACAAAACCGCCGACGGTGGCAAACGTTTTGGAGCAGGTTCCCACCACCAGGTCCACCTCGCCGTTTTCCAGGCCGAAATACTCGCAGGTGCCGCGGCCCGTTTTGCCGATAATACCGGTGGCGTGTGCGTCGTCTACGATAATGCGCGCGCCGTATTTCTTGGCCGCTTTAACAATTTCCGGCAGCGGGCAGATATCGCCCTCCATGCTAAATACGCCGTCTACGATAATCAGTTTGCCGGCTTCTTCCGGCAGTTTGGACAGCACGCGCTCCAGGTCTTCCGGGTCGTTGTGTTTAAAGCGCACCATTTCGCCGTCGGAAAGTTTCACGCCGTCCAAAATACTGGCGTGGTCCAGCTTGTCCACGATGGCGTAGTCGCCTTTTTTAACCAGGCACGACACCACGCCCAGGTTCATCTGATATCCGGTAGAGAAAATAAGCCCCGCTTGTTTGCGTTTAAATTTGGCGATGCGCGCTTCCAGCTCGTCGGCGGCTTTGGTGTTGCCGTTTAAGAAGCGCGAACCCGCGCAGCCGGTGCCGTATTTCAGGGCGGCTTCGCTGGCCGCTTTTTTCATTTCGGGGTCGTCCGCCAGGCCTAAGTAGTTGTTGGACCCGGCCATAATATATTTTTTACCGCCTAACATCACTTCCGGCCCCTGGGCGGATTCAATCGGCTGGAAATAGCCGTAAATGCCCATACGCATAGCCAGTTTGGCGTCTTTGAAATTCCTGCATTTCTCAAAAATATCAGACATATTGTTTATCCTCGTGGCGCAACAACCGTCCGCCGGCCGCCCAAACGGGGGCCGCCAAACGGTTTATTTACTTACCTTTTTAATTATATTGGTGGTGGAGCGGCCTTTTAACAGCGGGAACCGAACCACCTTTTTTGCAAATTCACGGCCGACAATCTCGCCGGGTTTGTAATCGCCGCCTTTGACGAGCACATCGGGGCGGACGAGTTTAATCAGTTCATACGGCGTATCTTCTTTAAACAGGCAGACGGCCGACACGCTTTCCAGCGCCGCCAGCACCAGCGCCCGGTCCGCCTGGCAGTTGACGGGGCGGGAAGGTCCTTTTAAACGGCGGACGGAATCGTCGCTGTTTACGCCCACGACCAGTACGTCGCCTTTGGCGCGCGAAAATTCCAGCACGCTCACGTGTCCGGCGTGCAGAATGTCAAAACAGCCGTTGGTAAATACGATTTTTTTCCCTTCCTTACGCGCGTTTTCCACCATTTTTTTAAGGGCGCGCGGGCCGAGAATTTTATTTTTTGCTTTCACTGGCTTCCTTTTCTTTGGACATCATGCGCTCAATAAGCCCCGTGTCCATATTGCCTTGGATGAAATCTTCGTTGCCCACGATTTTCTGGTGGAACGGAATGGTGGTTTTTACACCGCCGACTTGAAACTCGCCCAGACAGCGGCGGCTGCGTTCCAGCAATTTCGTGCGGTCCGGCGCGGTGACGATCAGCTTGGCGATTAAGCTGTCGTAATAGCTGGGGATGGTATAGCCCGTATACATATGGCTGTCCACGCGTACGCCCAGGCCGCCGGCGGGGATCCATTCTTCAATGGTGCCCGGGCAGGGGGTGAAATTCATTTCGCTGTCTTCGGCGTTGATGCGGTGCTCAATGGCGTGGCATTTAATCACGGCCGCTTCGTCCTGCGTTACGTGCAACGGTTCGCCCTGCGCGATTTGGATTTGCATTTTAACCAAATCCAGCCCGCAGACCGATTCCGTCACCGGATGCTCCACCTGAAGACGGGTATTTACTTCCATAAAATAAAATTCTTTGTTCTGCGCCATCAAAAACTCCACGGTGCCTACACCGCGGTACTTGGCGGCTTTAACAAGCTTGCAGGCCGCTTCCTGCAGTTTTTTGCGCGTTACCGCATCCACAAACGGAGAAGGAGACTCTTCCACCAGCTTCTGGTGGCGGCGCTGCATACTGCAGTCGCGCTCGGCAAACGCCACGACGTTGCCGTAATTGTCCCCCGCCACCTGCACTTCAATGTGGCGCGGATTTAAAACGAGTTTTTCAAAATACACGCGGTCGTCGCCAAAGTTGGCCTTGGCTTCGCCCTGCGCGGTTTTCATCATGCGTTCCAAATCTTCTTCTTTCAGGCACGCGCGCATTCCTTTGCCGCCGCCGCCCAAAGACGCTTTAATCATAATCGGGAAACCGATTTTGCGGGCCACTTCGCGGAAGTTTTTGCCCACTACGCCGTCGGAACCGGGCGTAATCGGCACGCCGGCTTTCACCGCGATTTCGCGCGCGGTGGATTTAACGCCCAGCATTTCAATCGCTTCGGCGGTGGGGCCGATAAAGGTCATACCGGCTTTGGTAACGGCGGAAGCGAAGTCCGCATTTTCGGACAGGAACCCGTAACCGGGGTGAACCGCATCCGCGCCGGTGATTTTGGCGGCGGTAACGATGGCGTCAATGTTTAAATAGCTTAAAGGGGACGGCGCCGCGCCGATGCATACGGCTTCGTCGGCCAGGCGCACATGCAGGCTGCCGCGGTCGGCCTCCGAGTAGACGGCCACGGACTTAATGCCCATTTCTTTTAAAGTGCGGATGACGCGCAGGGCAATTTCCCCGCGGTTGGCGATAAGAACTTTTTTAAAAGGAGTGATTTTAATGTTGGCGGACATAGAAGGCTCCTATCTCTCAATGAAAAACAGCGGCAGGCCGAATTCCACCGGCGCGCCTTCCTGCGCCGTTACGATGCGCAGCTTCCCGGACACGGGAGCCGTGATTTTATGTTTTTGGGAAACCGTTTCCACCAGGCCCAGCGCGTCGCCTTCTTTAACGGCCTGGCCTTCTTTTAACGGAAGCGCTTTGCCTTTAACCGCCGTGCGGTAAATGCCTACGGACGGCGCGGTAACAGCCGTCAGCGAGCAGGAAAACTGTGCGGGTTCGGGCAGGGCTTCTTGGGTTTTTACTTCAATGCAGTCGCCGTCTTTTTCGTAGCAAAATTCGGCCAAATCGGTGGTTTTAAGCCAGTCGGTTACTTCCGTAATCAGTTTCGTGTCCATAGTGTCCTCGGATTGAAAGGTTAAAAATACGCTCTGGTTATTTTACCATTTTTAGGGGCAAAACGGCACGCTCCGCCCATAGGACTAACCCTTTTTCCCGGTTTTACGTCAGCCGGCAAAATGCTAGCGTGAAAGTATGAAACGCATACTGCCTTTTTTAAAACTGCTTTTTTGGCTGGCCCTGTGCCAGCTGCCCGCGCTGGCGGGCGCGCGTGTGGTACAGGCCAACCTGGGCTGGTATCACGCCCTGGCCCTGCCGCCGTTTACGCCGCCGGACGCCCTGTTTGGCCTGGCGTGGGGCGTATTGTACATACTGCTGGGCACAGCGGCTTTTCTGGCTTTTGGCCGCGGGCTCAGCCTCTCCGCGCGAAAACCCCTGATTCTGTTTATCGTACAGCTTGCGCTCAACGCCTGGTGGACGCCCGTATTCTTCGGGCGGCGCGACCCGGCGGCCGCCCTGCTTATTCTGGCGCTGATGCTGGCCGAAGGCGTATGGCTTGCATATGCGCTTTGGCGCAAAAACCGCGCGGCCGCGTGGCTCCTGCTCCCTTACGGACTATGGCTGATTTATGCGGCCTATTTAAATATAGGCGTGTGGGCGTTAAACGCCTAACCATATGAAAAAGGGCCCTCCCGGAAGGAAGAGCCCTTGTAAAAACAGTTAAACGCCCTCAGCGGCCGCGGTAACGTTTGACGAGGTCCATCCCCAGCTTCATCACCTTGTAAAAAGTGGAATCCAGCATGGTGGAAACATTGTCAATCAAATCAAACGCGCTTTTGGCTTTATCCACGTTTTCCGCGGTAGAAATGGCCAGATACTCCACCGCTTCGGCCGTGCGGGTAATTTGCAGAAACGCGCGCACCGCAAACACCACAAATACGATAAACGCCGACACCGCCGCCAACACACACCATTGATAAAAATCCATATAGCACCCCCTTTCCTTTTTTTTATTAAACCAGTTTACCCGCCCTCCGTCAACCCCCGGAAAGGGTTATTTTCCGCGCCGGACCTCCGGCGCGCCGGCCGGATCAATGGTTTTCCGGAAACAAAAAAGACCTATTTGGGCCGAAAAAAGGACCCAGGCGTTTTGGGACCCTTTAAAACCGCGCCGCCCGTTTTGCCTTATATTTTAGGGCATATTTTTATAGGTCCAAAAAAAGTTTGACAAGATTTTCTTTATTAGTAATAATTACTATTAAGAAGCACGCCGTTTTCCGCGTCCGCCAGCAGCAGCAAAAAACTATTTTCTCCGACGGGGATTTGTTTTTACCAAACCTGCCAAACGCAAACGCTCAGACGGAATTTGCAATTTTTGTCTGTTTTTGTCAAAATTTTAAAAGTCGTTACTTTAGACAACGGCGAATATTCTACCAGGACTACACATTATGGAAAACTCTGAAGTGATTACGCATATCGTCAAAAGAGACGGTACCACCCAACGTTTTGACTCTAAAAAAATTACCAAAGCCATCGCCAAAGCCGCCGAGGTAACCGGGGAATTTGACCCGGAAACCGCTAAAAAACTGACCATCCGCGCCATCAACATCATCCAGCAGCTGTATTCGGACACCGTGCCGAACGTGGAAAACGTGCAGGACATCGTGGAAGACGTGCTGCTTACTTCCAATTATCACAAAACGGCCAAGGCCTATATCCTCTACCGCGACCAGCACGCCCGCATGCGCGAGATTACTTCCAAATTTAACGTAGACCTGGTGGACCAATACCTGCAAAAAATAGACTGGCAGGTGAACGAAAACAGCAATATGGGCTATTCGCTGCAGGGGCTGAACAACTATATTTCGTCTGAAATCAGCAAAGTCTACTGGCTCAACAAAATTTATCCGGACAATGTGCGCCGTATGCACTCGGAAGGGGACTTCCACCTGCACGACTTGGGCCTGCTGGGCGCCTACTGCGTGGGCTGGGACTTGCAGGACCTGCTGTTAAGCGGCTTTACGGGCGTAGTCGGCAAAGCCGAAAGCAAGCCCGCCAAACACCTGCGCACCGCGCTGGGCCAGGTGGTCAACTTTTTCTACACCCTGCAGGGCGAAAGCGCCGGCGCGCAGGCGTTCTCCAACTTTGACACGTTGCTCGCGCCTTTTATCTATTACGACAAACTGACCTACGACGAAGTAAAACAGGCGCTTCAGGAATTTTTGTTCAACGTCAACGTGCCGACCCGCGTGGGCTTCCAGACTCCGTTTACGAACCTGACGCTGGATTTGACGGTGCCTTCTTATTATAAGGACCAGCCGGTCATCATCGGCGGCAAACTGCAGGACAAAACGTACGGCGAATTCCAGAACGAAATGGATATGCTCAACCGCGCGTTCTGCGAGGTGATGCTCGCGGGAGACGCCAAGGGCCGCGTGTTCACGTTCCCGATTCCGACGTATAACATCACCAAGGATTTTGACTGGGACAACCCCAAACTCACCCCGCTGTGGGAAATGACGGCCAAATACGGTATTCCGTACTTTGCCAACTTCATCAATTCCGATATGAACCCCGAAGACGCGCGCTCCATGTGCTGCCGTCTGCGCATTGACAACCGCGAACTCAGAAAACGCGGCGGCGGTCTGTTCGGCTCGGCCCCGCTCACCGGTTCCATCGGCGTGGTAACCATCAACCTGCCGCGCCTGGGGTATCTGTCCAAAAACGAAGACGAATTCTTCGCCAATTTGAAAGACCGCATGGAAGTGGCCAAGACCAGCCTGGAAATCAAGCGCAAAGTGATTGAACGCTTTACCAAGGGCAACCTCTATCCGTACATGAGCTTCTACCTGCGCTCCGTGCGCCAGCGCTTCGGCGAATTCTGGAAGAACCACTTCTCCACCATCGGGCTCGTGGGCTTAAACGAAGCCGCCACCAACCTCATCGGCGAAGACATCGGCTCCGAAAAAGGCAAAGCGTTCGCCGAAAAAGTGCTGACGTTTATGCGCGAAACGCTGGTAAAATTCCAGGAAGAAACCGGCAACAACTATAACCTGGAAGCCACGCCGGCCGAAGGCACGTCGTACCGCCTGGCCAAGCTGGACAAAGAACGCTTCCCGGAAATTATCTGCGCCAACGAAGAGCTGTACAAACAGGGCCATCAGCCCTTCTATACCAACTCTTCCCAGCTGCCCGTCAACTATACCGACGACGTGTTTGAAATGCTGGACCTGCAGAGCACCATCCAGTCCAAATACACCGGCGGAACCGTACAGCATATTTTCACCGGCGAAAAAATCAAAGATTTGGAAGCGATGAAGAAATTCATCAAAACCGTGTGCGAGAAATACACCCTGCCGTACTTCTCCATCACGCCCACGTTCAGCGTCTGCCCCAAGTGCGGCTACATTGAAGGCGAACATTTTGAATGCCCCAAATGCAAAGCCGAACGCATGCAGGAGCTGGAACATCAGGTAAAACTTTTGGAAGAACAGCTTTACAGCAAATAGTTCTTCGCAGTAATTACCTTTTTTGGGTTACTTTGCGCCGCAAAGCTAACCCAAAAAAGCGGTTGAAACGGACGTGGCAAAGTGCCATAATGAAGTAACGGGTTTTCACGGGCCCGTTCCCGTTGATACACAGCTGTACCTTGTATTTAGGAGACAAAGCCATGACTGCACAGGAAAGACAAGTAGTTGAAAACAAAATCTCGGAACTCAAAAAAGAAATGAACGAAGTTCACGGTTCCAAATGCGAAGTATACTCCAGAGTAGTGGGCTATCTGCGCCCCGTCCAGAACTGGAACAAAGGCAAAAAAGAAGAATTTGCCATGAGAAAAACCATGCACGTCGGCTGCTCTTGCGGCTGCGACTGCGAAAAATAAGTTTTCTCTTATTCTGCAACGGGTTCTGGCATGAAAATAGGCGGACTGATTAAATTTACACTGATTGACTTTCCGGGCCGGCCGGCCGCGGTGGTATTCACCCAAGGGTGCAATTTCCGTTGCCGCTACTGCCACAACCCGGAGCTGGTGTATCCGCACCTGTTCGCCGAACCCGTTGCCGAAGAGGAAATAGACGCCTTTTTAAAACGCCGCCAGGGCACCCTGGAGGGTGTTGTGGTATCCGGCGGGGAGCCTACCCTGCACGAAGATTTGCCCCAATTTTTAGCCAAATTAAAAGCCATGGGCTACGCCGTTAAGCTGGACACCAACGGCACCCGGCCCGATATGCTCAAACAATTAATTCAGGACAAGCTGGTGGACTTTATCGCCATGGACTTAAAGGCCCCGCTGGACAAATACGCGCTGATTACGGGCGTGGAATTCAACCCCGCCGTACTGCGCGAATCCATGGATTTAATCCGCCAAAGCGGCTTGGGATACGAATTTCGCACCACGTATGATAAAGAAGTGCTGACGGATGCGGATATCGCCGCCATCTCGCAAAGCGTGGACGGAAAACATTTCCGCGTGCAGGAATGCCTGCCCGTCGCCAAAGAAAAAGCCGCCTTAAAAGTGCTCCATCAGGAAATTTAACCCCGCCCGCTTCTTCCAATTTACCCAACGCGCCTTTCCGGCGCGTTTTTTATGGGCCGTATTTCCGCATTTATCCCGCCCGCTTTTCCAGCCGGACAGACAAAAACTCCCGGGTTTTGACCCGGGAGTTTTTAATAATCGGTGCCAGGAAATCAGCGGGAAAGTCTTACCAACTGGTCTCTAAAGTTATACAAATCCTCCTGAATCGGCCAGACTTCGCAGGCATGGTCGTTAATAAAGGCCACCGGATCCACCACGGTACCCCAGCCGGCTTGAATCGGTTTGACAAATTCTTTCGCCATAGCCGGGCCGGATTTCGGGTCCTTTTTCAAATTCGCGTTAAACGCGTCCATCGCGTTCATCATGCTCTGCAAGACGAAGTTGGAATTGAAGGTTTTAGATTGCTGCACATAGGCGCGGAAGCTTTCCAGCCCGTTTTTAAAATCTTCCGGCAAAGCGGCGGCGGCTTGCTCTTCCGCGGCGGAGTCCGCTTTCTTCGCGGCGGCTTGCGCTTTCGCAACGGCCAGGTCTTCCGCCAGCGCATCGTGGAACGCGTCAAATTTCACCTGTTCGCTCTGCCACAGGCTGACCGTTTCCATACGCAAATAATCTTCCACCTTAATTTGGGTTCTGCCGTTCGCCACAAATACAGGCTCATTGACCTTCGGCGCCACCTTGCGGGCCGCCGGGACAGATTCCGCGCGCAGCGCCATATAGCTCTCACGCAGGCCGTCCATGGACTGGAACATATAATTCGCTTCGTAATACTCCCACTTATACGCCTGCTTGCGGAAGGATTCCAATTCGGCCAGTACGCGCTTGGAAAGGGTTTCCACGCGGGCCGCTTTGCTGTCTTTTCCGGCTTTGGCCGCGCGCTGGATAGCGGCGGTGTTTACGGAAGACTGCGCAAATACACAAGGGGTTAAAACGGATAGGGCCACCAACATCATCAGTTTCTTCATGTTAAACTCCTTTGGTAAAGTAACATCTATATTTTTAGTTTAAACAATCTGTATGCACGCAACAAGGGCCATAAGACCCACCTTTTTGTGGGTCTTATGGCCTATACACAGCAGAGATTAATAGCGGAATTGGCCTTTTTCGTAGATAACCGCGCTGGAACCGTCTTTTAAGCGGGCGGTAACCTTTTTGTCTTCGGTGTTAATCAAATCCCAATGCAGGGAAGAATCGTTAAAGCCCAGTTTTTCTTTTACAGCCTTAGTCAGTTTATCTTGGGCACCGGTGTAAGTATCTGCATAACTGGCTCCGACGGCTACGTGGCAGTTGCCGAATTTGCCGCCGAAGTTTTCGTCATACAAAATATCGGCCATAAATTTGGTGATTTTGGAAAACCGGCGGTCGGTAAGCGAAAACTCGCCGATTTGCGCCGCGCCTCTGTCCATCGCCAGCATTTTGCGTACAAATTCGCCGCCCTGTTCGGCGCCGGCTTTTACGGCGCGGCCGTCTTTAAATTCCAGCCGCACGCCTTTGACGTAATTGCCGCTGCGGTAAGAAGACAAATCCGCAAAATATACGCCGCGCGTGCCGCGCCAGTCGGGCGAGGTGAAAATCTCAAACGAAGGCACGTTACAGCCGCCGCCCGCGATAAATTTGCGTTTTTCGCCCAAGAGCACCTCAAAATCCATATGCGCCGATTCCACGTGCAGGGTGCGGATGGGCAGAGAAGAAAGCCACGCGCCGATTTCGGTAATCTGTTTGGTAACTTCCTTCCATTTTTTGACGGGGTCCTTTTCGTTTAAAAAGCAGGCGCGCGCAATCTGCCCGGCGTATTCTTTAACGGAAAGCCCGGCCCGCTTGGCGAGCTCCTCCGTCGGATAATTGCACAAAGTCCAGGAAAAGAGCCCCTTTTGTTCGCGCACGTCCAAAATTTCGCGCAGGGGTTTGTGCGCCACCGCGCTTTTGGCGATGCGGGCGGGATCCACGCTTTTTAAATGCGTTAAATCTTCCGGCGCGCGCAGGGAAATCAAACCGTTGATGCCGCCCTGGAATTCCTTTTCCCCCGCCGCCACAAACGCCAGCTGTTTATCGTCCGCGCGTTGATAAAATTCCTTGGAAAAGGCTTCCGGCGCGTTGAAGCGCGTAATCACGTTATAGCGCAGGGCAATCAGTTTGCCGTACACCGCCCGGGCCAGCGGCAGGGCGGCCAGGTCGCTTCGCAGCAGGACGGCGTCGTACGGTTTAAACTTGCCGTTCCGGCGGGCGGTTTGCAGGGCCCAAATCATTACATCGGCGTATTTTTCGTTTTGCGTTTTGGTAAAAAACATTTTCATTCCCCCTTTACTTCATTAATGTTATAATACAAAATAAAGAATACCGAGAGAAAAAAATGAAAAAATTACTTTTGCTGCCGCTTTTTTTCTGCTTGTTTTCGCCGCTGTGGGCGGACGTTTCCCCCAAGCCGGAAATGGAGTTTTCGTTCATCTACAACACGCCTTCCAAGCCGCTTATTGACCCTTTGCACAGCGAACAAATCCAGTGCGAAGACAACCAGTGTTTTGACAGCAAACCCCTGGGCGTATACGGGCTGCAAAAGCTGTACTGCTCGGCCGGGGAATGTTTCTCCATCGCCTACGAATACGACAATTACCAAAAGCTCATCATCGCGTTTACGGACGGCACCAAACGCGAAAGTAATGTATTCGCCTCGCCCGACACCCTGCGCTCGCGCTTTAACGTGTATGTAAACGAAGACAGCCTGCAGGTGGAACCCTCGTCGGCCGCGCCGGATACCGGCTCCTGGGTCCGCCGGGACGCGTGGATTTCCCTCATCATCATTTTAGTGCTTGAACTGCTGGCCGCGGCGGCGTATCTTTCGTATACCGAAAAAAGTTTTACTATCTTATACAGCGTAGCCGTTGCCAATCTGCTGACCACCGCCGTATCGTGGCTGTTTTTGGCGCGTTATTTTAAGGAGACTGCGGTTTTATGGATTTTCTGTGTACTGGCCGAAGCCCTTATCATCGGGCTGATAAACCGCAAACGCATTTCCCTGTACGATTCGCTGATGCTCAGCGTTACCATCAACGTAACCAGCTACTCGCTGGGGATTATGATATCGTTCGTACTGGCTCCGCTTATTTTCTAACATTTGCATACATAAAAAAGCCCCCGGTTGCCGGGGGCTTTTTTATGTATGAAAGTTTAAAACAATAACAGCGAAAGCGCCATAATCATCATCCCGCCCAGCACGCCCCAGATGACTTTATGCCCGTCCCCGTATTCATGCGCGGTGGGAAGCAGCTCATCCAGCGCGATGTAAATCATAATCCCGGCGATAAGCGCAAACATCACGCCAAACGCCGCGTCGTGCAATACCGAGCGCAGCAGGAAAAACCCCAACACGGCCCCGACGGGTTCGGCCATGCCGGACCCGGCGCTGTACCAAAACGCTTTGGAACGGCTGCCCGTGGAATGATACACGGGAAGCGCGACGGCCACGCCTTCCGGGATGTTGTGAATCGCCACCGCCACGGCGATGGAAACGCCCAGCGTGGCGTCCTGCATAGACGCCATAAATGTGGCCAGCCCTTCCGGAAAGTTATGAATCGCCAGCGCGAGCGCGGTGAACATCCCCAAATGTTTTAATTTGGCGGATTTATCCAGCGTGTGTTCTTCCACGTGGTGGGAAGGGAGCAGCGTGTCAATCAGCCACGCAATGACAACACCCGCAAAAAATATGCCCGTGCTCATCCACGCGCCGGGTTTGTCTCCGTAGAGGGCGGAAAGAGAGTGTGTAGCCTGCGGCAGAATTTCCATAAAAGAGACGTAAATCATCACGCCCGCGGAAAACCCCAGCCCCAGCGACAGGACGGACAGATTTTCCTTTTTAATTACAAACGCCAGCGCGCCGCCGACAGAGGTGGCGGCCCCGGCCAGAAAGCTCAACAGAAGAGCGGTCAAAACGGATTGGTCCATATATATACTATACAAAAAAGACCGCACGTAAAGAACACAGCCGCCACAGCCCCGGAGTGTTTAATTGCTATAATAAAGTATGTCCGCAAGCAAACCGGAAATCATCCTGACCGACGAATTCAAAGACGCGTTAACCCTCTTGGAATCCCAGCCGCCCGTCAAACCCCTCATTTTTATCACGGGGCGCGCCGGCACGGGCAAGACCACGCTTCTTCGGTATTTCGCCCGGCATTCCGCACAAAACACCGTGGTGCTGGCCACCACGGGGCTGGCGGCCATCAATGTGCGCGGGCAAACCGTTCATTCGTTTTTTCACTTAAAACCCGGCAACCTGCTGGATAAAGCCAATCTAAAACGCCTGCCGCGCAAAACCGTGGACGCGGTGGACACCATCATCATTGACGAAGCCTCCATGCTCCGCGCCGATTTGCTGGACGCCATAGACCATATCCTGCAAATTTCCACCCACTCGCAGGAACCGTTCGGCGGGAAAAAAATTGTGCTGTTCGGCGATTTGTTCCAGCTGCCGCCCGTGGAGGAACAGGCTTCCGGCGGACTGTTTGACTATTTCCGCGAGGTTTACCCCAGCCCGTATTTTTTTGAAGCCCACGTGCTGCGCCGCCTGCCGACCGAGGTGTTTGAACTGCGGCGCATTTTCCGCCAGAAAGCGGACCCGGATTTCGCACGCCTTTTAAACCTCATCCGCGAAGGGCAGGTAACCCAGCCCGAACTGGACGCCTTGTTAAACACCCGAAAAACCTTTGAACTGCCGGAAAAATTTGACGGGAGCATCATCCTCGCGCCCACCAACCGCGACGCGGCCTGGCGCAACGTGCATTACCTGTCCATGCTGCCGGGGCGGGAGTTTACTTACACCGCCACGGCGGACGAATCTTTCCGGAACAAAACCACGCCCGCAGAACAGGTGCTTCGCCTGAAAAAAGGCGCCAAAATTATGATGCTGGTAAATGACGACAACTGGGTAAACGGCGATATCGGCACCGTCTACGATTTGGGGCCGGATTTTATTAAGGTGGAGCTGAACGGCTGCGTGTACCAGGTGGAACCGCACGTGTGGGAAGACGTACGCTACGAATTTAACGCGCTTTCGCAAAAACTCCAGCCCAAAGTGAAAGGGTTTTTCAAACAATATCCGTTAAAACTGGCCTGGGCGATTACCATCCACAAATCCCAGGGGCTGACGTTTGACAGCATTTACCTGGACATCGGGCGCGGCGCGTTTGCGCCGGGGCAGACGTATGTCGCCCTCAGCCGCTGCCGCACGCTGGCCGGCGTGCACTTAAAAAAGGACATTTCCGTCAAAGACGTTCTGTGCGACGCGCGCGTCAAACAATTTTTTGAATACGTACGCGGAAACCGCATTTTAAAATAATATCCCTTTTTACAAACCAAAAGCCCCGGCCGAAAGACCGGGGCTTTTTCCCTTCCAAATACTTATTTATTGTACGGTTTGAGCGATTCGGTATAAATCGCGCGGACCGATTCTTTGGTGGCTTCCGTCGGAGCAATGCCCAACAGTCCGCCCAAAGACGGCGTGTTGAAAGCCAGGTCAACCAGCTTGTCCACGTCTTCGGCTTTGAAGCCTTCGTCTTCCAGTTTATGCGTAGAACCCACGGAGAACAGCCATTTTTCCACGCCCTGGGCCACTTTGTCGGCTTCGCAGGGGCAGCCGGTCAGGCCGGGCACGATGGGAGCCAGCACATCGGCCAGCGTAGCCGGTTTGGCGGCATAGATGTTCTTGATAACGGCGGGCAGCAGCATCGCCAGGCCCAAGCCGTGCGTCAGGTTCGGGTTCACGCCGGAAAGCGGATGCTCCAGGGCGTGCGTGTAGTGCAGGAGGCCGTTGTCAAAGCTGATGCCGGCAATCAACGCCGCATAAGCCAGGAAGTAGCGCGCTTCCAGATTGTTCGGGTCTTTCAGCGCTACGGGCAGGTATTCCGCCACCAGCTTTACGACGGAAATAGCCAAATCAATCGCATAAGGCGAGGTGGCCTTGGTGGTGGAGGCTTCCACCACGTGGTTCACCGCGTCAATGGATACGTAGCGGGTCTGGTTTTCGGCCAAGCCCGTCATCAGGGCCGGGTCGTCAATGGAGTAGAGCGGATAGATGCAGTCGTACGCGATGGCGGGTTTGAAGTTCTTTTCTTCAATGCTCACCACGGCAAAGCGGTTGGCTTCGGAGCCGGTGCCGTGCGTCAGATTGATGGCGATGATGGGCGCGGCTTCGGTCGGCGTAAACTGGAATTCGTAGAGTTCTTCGGCCGTCTTGCCCGGATTTTTCATCAAAATAGCCACGCTTTTGCCCGCGTCAATGGCGGAACCGCCGCCGATGGCCAACATCGCCTGCGCGCCGAAATCGGCGGCCATTTTGGCGGCTTCGTTGACGTGGTGCGTATTCGGGTTCGGGGTTACCTGGTCGTAATGGACGTAGGTAATGCCATTCTCCGCAAACGCTTTGGTAACGTGGTCCCACGCGCCCGTTTTTTTGTAGGCGCCGCGGCCAGTCATCACGATAAGTTTACTGATCCCCCGGGCTTTTAAATCTTTGCAAATATCCGAGATTTTCGCAATCGCGCCCACGCCGAAATAAACCAGCGTGCGGCTGCGAATCTCGCGCACTTCGTTAATATTAATGTCTTTTTCCCACATAAATTCCCCTCCTTTAATATGGTACTTCCATCTCTTTAAATATACCATATTGCAAGGACGCGGGAAACACCTTCAAAAGGGCTAGTTTTTAGGAAGGGCGGCGGCGGTTTTCCACAGGCGGAGCAGGCCGTCTTTTAACGCCACGCGGGGCGTAAAACCCAGGCGTTTGAATTTGGAAATATCCGCCGAAGAGGTGCGCACGTCTCCCGCGCGTTTGGGCTTAAAAACGCGGGCCAGTTTTTTACCCGAAATCCGTTCAATCAGCCGGATGAGCGCCAGCAGGGAATGGCTCCCGCCAAACGCCACGTTGTACGTCTCACCGGGTTTGCCTTTCCGGGCGGCCAGCACATTGGCGCGGGCTACGTCCTCCACCGCGATAAAATCGCGGCTTTGGCGGCCGTCCCACTCCACGCTTAAAGTCTCGCCCCGGCGGGCGAGATCTAAAAATTTGGCGATGACGGCCGAATACGGCGCATGCGGGTTCTGGCCCGGACCGTACACGTTAAAATAACACAAACAAACGGTTTCCAACCCGTAAACGGCGGTATAAAAGCGGCAGAGTTCTTCGCCGATTTGTTTGGAAAGCGCATACGGAGAGCCGGGTTTTTTGGGGTTAGTTTCTTTGCACGGCTTGGAAGACGTGCCGTATACACTGCACGAAGAAGCGAACACCACGCGCTTTACACCCGTACGCCGGGCGGCTTCCAGCACGTTGGCGGTGCCCGTTACGTTAATCCGCCAGGTATCCAGCGGCTCCTCCACCGAACGCGGCACGGACACCAGCGCGGCGTGGTGCAACACATAATCCGCCCCTTTAAACGCTTGTAATAAGGCCGGCAGTTCGCGCACGTCCGCCTCCACCAGCCGGATGTGTTTTTTTACATCCGCCAGGTTGGACGCGGCGCCGGACGAAAAATTATCCACCACGGTTACGCGCTGACCCAAAGAAACGAGTTCTTTTACAATGTGCGAGCCGATAAACCCGGCCCCGCCCGTAACCACCCAATGTTTAACGTTTGCACGCACGCGCCGCACCCCGGTAATAAAAATAAAATTATGTTTTATTATAACTTTTTTGGCGCACCGCCGGAACCGGAGAACCCGCGGCGCGTGAGATAAAAAAATCCCGCCGGTAAAAAAACCGGCGGGAATGCGGAAAGGAAAAGCTCAGCGGCCTTCAATACGGCACGCTGTGAAAGAGGGAATATAATAATCCGCCAGGCGGCGCAGGACGGGCTGGTCCGCCGCGGCGTGCGCGTCCGATATGCCCGCCGTTAAAAAGCCGGCTTTTTTAGCGGTTTGAAGCGCGTACAGCGCGTCTTCGGCCACCAGCGTGCGGGCCTTGTCCGTCCCCAGGCGTTTTAACGCGGCCTCATACACGGCGGGGCTGCGCTTGCCCGCGCCCACTTCGTCGCACGTAATAATAAAATCAAACAGTTCCATAAGCCCCGTCCGCTCCAGAGCCGCCTGCGCCAGCTCCCGGTCCGAAGCCGTCGCCACGCACAATTTAACGCCCTGGGCTTTTAAAAAACGCAGCAGTTCGGGCACCCCGGGTTTGGGTTCCAGGTCGCGGTAATACCGCTCGCGGATGGGCTGCAAGGTAAGCCGCAGGATTTCTTCCGGCGTCTGCGGCAGGTTAAAGCGTTCTTTCACCAGGCGTGCGCCGTCCATAAGCGACAGTTTAACCAGCTCCTCGTCCAGCCCTTCCGGCGGCGTAATGCCCTGCGTACGCAAAAAGTTGGAACCGGAATGCTCCCACGCCGAAAGCGAATCCAGCAGCGTACCGTCCAAATCAAAAATAACGGCGTCCACCGTTTTTTTACCGGGGAACACCGGCATACGCGGCGGGGGCGCAATTACCAGGCGCGACAAATCCGGCACTATCAGCACGGCGGAAGAAACGGACGGCACGGCCGAAAAAGCGGAAGAAACAGAAGGCAGCGGGTAGCGTACGGACTGAGGGCTCTTCCACACGCCGGCGGGACGCACGCCAAGACCGGGCACCCCGCCTACCCAGCGGTTGGAAAGCGTTTGGGCGGCTTCTTTGCTAAGCGCGCGCACAGCGGGCAGCAACTGCTTTTGCGCAGATACGGGAGAGTAAAAAAATAAACAGAAACATACAGCTAAGAACGGCCGAAAACGGTGTAAACGATTCATATTTATATTTTACTCGTTTCTGAGGATACCCGGCAAGCCGCATAAAGCGTCCCCGGCCGCGGCCGGAGACGCTGAAAGCGGACGGTATAAACTCAGCACCTATTGCTTTTTTTCTTAGCGGGATGGCAGGCGCGGTGGGAAATGTTTTCCATCATATGTTCCAGATACGCAATTTCCGGCAGATTCTTAACGCCGTAGCGTCTGGCCATCTGGGCGATGCGTACGTAACCGACCCACACGCGTTTTTTGGCGTCTTCCCACACCAGCATTCTAAGCGGCAGGAGTATCCCCAGGCGCTGTTCGGCCTGCAAAAGACGCGTACGCATAGCGGGAGAACCAAACATAATTGTAACGGTCGGGCGGAGTTTCAACCCCATCTCCAAAGCGGCTTTTGTATGGTCAAACACAAAAAATACGGGGATCATCTTCTCTTGCAGGATACAGCGCACGCGAGCGATGGTCTCCTCTACCCCCAAACAGCTTTGGACCATATATAACTCTTTATCAACAATATCTCGGGTTTTTGTGCCGGTGCCAGTCATAACGTTACCTCCTTTCTCTTGGCTTCCGCCCCGGGCGGATGAAGACCAACATTTTTTATTGTACTTTAACGGCCGCGCCCCGGCGGACGAAATAAAGGGTTAGTTTGCCGTTTTTTTCGGGCGTCTTCCAAACCGCCGCCGCACGCTTTTTATACGCGCAAACACCTGCCGGACAATTGACGTAAATTTGAAACTTCTCTTCTTAAAAAGATAAAATATTAAAGATGAAACACCTCAAAAAAACCTGGCAGGGATCCTCCGCAAAAAGGCGCAATACGGCCTTGTTTTTATTTGTCTTTCTGGGTATGCTTACCGCGTTTGGCCCGTTCGTAACCGATATGTATCTGCCCAGCCTTCCGGCGATGACATCCTATTTCAACGCCGGAACTTCCGCCGTACAGCTGGGGCTGACGTTTTCCATGCTGGGCCTGGCCGCCGGGCAGATTCTGTTCGGCCCGCTAAGCGACAAATACGGCCGCCGCGCGCCGCTGCTTATTTCCATGTGGCTGTTTTTGGCTTCCACGCTGGCGTGTATTTTTGCGCCGAACATCCAAACGTTCGTCGTGCTGCGTTTGGTGCAGGGCATGGCCGCCGCGGGCGGAATCGTGATTTCCCGCTCCATCGCTACGGATAAATTTAAAGGCGCCAACCTCGCCAAAGCGCTCGCCATTATCGGCGCGATTAACGGTATTGCCCCGGTGGCCGCGCCCGTACTGGGCGGGGCGGTGTTAAAAGTAACCGGCTGGCGCGGCGTATTCGGCATTTTGTTTGTACTGGGCCTGGCGCTGACCGCCGCCTGCGTACACTTTAACGAGTCGCTTTCCCGCGCCAAGCGTTCCCGCGAAAAGCTGTCCCAAACGTTCAGCCTGTTTAAAACCGTGCTCCGCAAGCGCAAATACGTGTTTTGCGTATTGCAAATGGCGTTTGCACTGGCCATTTTATTCGGATATATCGCGGCTTCGCCGTTTATCATCCAGCAGCACTACGGCTTCAGCCCGTTTGCCTTCAGCCTGTTTTTTGCCGCCAACGCGGTAGCCATCGGCACCGGGGCGGGAATATCCGTTAAATTTAAACGCCTGGAAAATTGCATTTTAACCAGCTGCATCGGCATGCTGGTTTTCAGCGGCCTCTCCCTTGCGGCGATGGCGGCGGGCGCGGGCGTAGCCCTTTTTGAAGGACTGCTGTTTGCCCTGCTTTTCACGGTGGGCATGACGCTTACCGCGGCCACCACGCTTGCGATGGACGCCGCGCGCGATCAGGCGGGCACGGCTTCGGCGCTTTTAGGCGCGGCGGGCTTCCTGTTCGGCAGCGTTGTATCCCCCTTGGTCGGGCTCGGGGATATTTTGATTTCCACCGGCACGGCGTTCGTCGTGTGCGCGGCGTGCTCGTTCGTTTGCGGCCTCATCGCCATCCGCCGCGAACCCTGCACCAAATGCGCCGGGGAGGCGGCCGTTTAAACTGCTTTTATTCCGCTAAAAAAGCTCCCGAAAGGGAGCTTTTTTGCATACCAGATTTAAAAAGCTTGACTTGGAGCCCGCTCCAGGTATTACAATGTAAGCAGTACTATTTTCCCGGGAGAAGAATATATGACTATTTCAGAAGTAAGCGAAAAATACGGCCTGCCCGTTGACACGCTGCGCTACTACGAAAAAGCGGGGCTCATCCCGCCCGTCAACCGCAAAGAAAGCGGCATACGCGATTATACGGAAGCGGACTGCGGCTGGGTGGAATTTATTAAATGTATGCGCTCGGCGGGACTTTCCATTGAAATGCTGACGGAATACATCCGCTTATACGGGCAGGGCAACCGCACCCTGCAAAAGCGCAAAAACCTGCTGGTGGCGGAGCGGGACCGCCTGGCCCAGCGCATAGCGGAAATGCAAAAAACGCTGGACCGCCTGGACCACAAAATAGCCGTTTACGACGATAAAATCGTGGCGTGTGAGAAAAAACTTTTAAAATAAGGAAAACCAAATGTCTAAAAACGTACTGATTATTTCGGCCAGCCCCAGAAAGGGCGGCAATTCCGATTTGCTGTGCGACCAGTTTTTAAAAGGCGCGCGGGAAGCCGGGCACACGGCGGAAAAAGTGTTCCTGCCGGCGCATAAAATCAATTACTGCCTGGGGTGCGGCGTATGCAACACCACGCACGCCTGCGTGCAAAAAGACGATATGGCCGCCCTGCTGGACAAGATGGTAAAGGCGGACGTTATCGCCCTGGCCACGCCCGTGTATTTTTATTCCATGGACGGCCAGCTTAAAACGTTTATTGACCGCACCGTCCCCCGCTACACCGAAATTTCCGGCAAGGATTTCTACTTCATCCTCGCCGCGGCGGACACCAGCAAAAAGAATATGACCCGCACCTTGGAAGCCCTGCGCGGATTCACCGAAGACTGCCTGGACGGCGCGAAAGAAAAGGGCGTCATTTACGGCACGGGCGCGTGGCAAAAAGGCGAAGTCAAAAACACCCCGGCGTTTGAAGAAGCCTACCGGGCGGGCAAAAACTGCTAGCGCGTTTTCTTCCCCTCCTCCCCCGGCGCGGACACGTTCCCGCGCCGGGATTTTTTTGTTTTTTCGCGCCTTGCGTCCGCCAAAACAAAATAATTTTAAGACGATAAATAAAATTTTTCCTTGACTTGGAGCAAACTCCAGACTGTATACTTTTTAGGTGCCCGACAGCACACCAAAAAACAGGGGGACGCATGAAAATGATTCTTATTTCTCTTTTACTTCTCGCGCTGGCGGCGGCCGGAGCCGCCGGGTATTTTTTATGCCAGGCCGGCGCCGCGCCGGACGCGGAACAATTAAAACAGTTTGAACGCCTGGCCTATTTTAAAAACGGCCGGTTTACGGCGGAAAACGACGTAAGCGTCCACCCGGAAAAAATGACGGGCGGAAGCACTTTCTCGTTTTTCTCCGTTAAAAAGTATGCGCCCGACACGCCGCTTCCGCAGAAAAAGCTGGACAAAAATTCTTTCCCGCAAACGCCCGGCGAACTGGCGGTTTACTGGCTGGGGCATTCGTCGTTTATTTTGGAAATCGGGGCCCGGTGCATCATCCTGGACCCGGTGCTGGGCAACGCCGCCCCGCTGCCGGGCTTGTTTAAACGCTACGGGCAGGCGCCGATTACCCGCGAGGATTTCCCCCCAGCGGATATCGTGCTTATTACGCACAACCACTACGACCATCTGGAACGCGCCTCCGTGCGGGCCCTGGCCAAACGGGGCGCGGCATTTGTCGTGCCGCTGGGCGGAGCCGCGCTTAAAAGCTGGGGCGTAAAAGCGCAGCATATCCATGAACTGGGGTGGAACGATACGTTTACGCACAACGGCCTGACCATAACGGCCCAGCGCGCGGAACATTATTCCAGCCGGCGCGGCACGGACAAAAACAAAACCCTGTGGAACGGATACACGCTGGAAGCGGGCGGACGTAAAATCTACGTCAGCGGAGATACGGGTTACAACGAACGGCTGTTTAAAGAAATCGGCCGCTGGCACGGCCCGTTTGACGCAGCCCTCGTGGAAATTGACGCCTGGAACCCGGGCTGGCCCGGTATGCATCTGTTTCCCGCGCAAGCCGTCCGCGCAGTCCAGGACGTAAACGCCAAACAGTTAATCCCCGCGCATTGGGGCGTATTTAATTTGGGGCTGCACCGCTGGGACGAATCCATCCGCGCCGTACAGCGGCTGGCGGATGAAAACAACGTCCGCGTCAGCGCGCCGGTGATGGGCGAGCGGCTTGAACCCGGCAAAACACTTACCCGCCGCTGGTGGGAAAATTTGAATTAAACAGAAGGAGAAGCCATATGAACATTACGAAAAAACACCTTACGGGGGTTGTGGCGGCGGGGATACTGGGAACCGCCTCTCTCCACGCCTATGACTGGAAAGAAGCGCAAAAAGCCCTTTCCCCCAAACAGCAAAGCATCGCGGCCGCAGCCGCTTTAAGCGCAGCGGGCCGGCTGAGCAAATTGGAAACCGCTTTTGAGCGCGCGCTGGACAGCGGGCTTACGGTAAACGAACTCAAAGAAATCGTTTTACAGCTCTACGCTTACACGGGTTTCCCGCGCTGTTTAAACGCGGCTTCCGTGCTGGAAAAAGTGGTAAACGAACGCCGCGTGCGCGGCGCGGGCGATTTGACCGGCCCCGAACCGCAGTCCATTCCCGCCGGGACGGACAGATATGAACTCGGCAAACGGAACCTGGAAGTATTGGTGGCGGCGCCGCTTCCGAGCCATCCGGACTCGTTTATTCCGGCCACGGATACGTTTTTAAAAGAACATTTGTTTGCGGATATTTTCGCGCGCGGCGTGCTGTCCTACCGGGACCGGGAAACCGCCACCGTGGCCGCGCTGGCCGCCCTGGGCGACGTCAACCCGCAGCTGCAAGCGCATATCGGCATGGCGCTTAATACGGGCGTAACGCCGGAAGAAATCGCGGGGATAATGGCCGTTATCAAAACGCAGCTGGGCCGCAAAACCGCGGCAAACGGACTGGAAATGCTGGAAAAAGTATTACAAACGCGGAATAAAAAATAAATATTCCCGACGGGGAAATAAAAATACCTTGACTTGGAGCCAACTCCAGGCTATATACTTTCTACATAAGGAAAAAACAAATGAAATCACACAAATTCACGCTTGTCTGCCTGGCCGCCGCACTGTTACTGGCCGCGGGCCTGGCGCAGGGAAAATTAAAAGAGGAAAAAACTATGACGGAAAAATCACCGATTGACACCATTTTTGCGCAGGGTGAAGTAAACCCTTACAGCAAATTCTTCACGGGCACCACATATCTGACGATGCTGAGCCTTAAAGACAATGTATGGAACGCCCCCATAGGCAACGTAACCTTTGAGCCGGGCGCGCGCACCCACTGGCACAAACACGACGGCGGCCAGATTTTGCTGGTTTTAAACGGCGAAGGCCGCTACCAGGAAAAAGGCAAAGAAATCCGCACACTTAAAAAAGGCGACGTGGTGCGCATCGCGCCCGGCGTGATTCATTGGCACGGGGCCGCGCCGGACAGCTGGTTTGTGCACATATCGCTGGAAACCAACGCGCACCAAAACGGTTCCACCGACTGGCTGGACCCGGTAACCGACCAAGAATATAAATAAATTACAAGGAATGGATAAGAATGAAAGTATTAGAGCAAGTAAACCAACCCGACGATTTGAAAAAACTGTCCGTATCTGAACTGGAAACGCTGTCTGCGGAAATCCGCGAAGTGTTAATCCGCAAAATAAACGCCACGGGCGGCCATTTCGGCCCGAACCTGGGGTTTATTGAGCCGACCGTAGCCATGCACTATGTGTTTAACTCTCCGGCGGACAAATTCGTGTTTGACGTGTCCCACCAATGCTATACGCACAAAATGCTTACGGGCCGCAAACAGTATTTTACCGACCCGGCCAAATACCGCGAAATTTCCGGTTACACGAACCCGCAGGAAAGCGCGCACGACGCGTTTACGGTCGGCCATACGTCCACCGCGCCCAGTCTGGCCGTGGGGCTCGCTATGGCGCGCGACTTAAAAGGCGAAAAGCACAACATCATCGCCGTCATCGGCGACGGCTCTTTAAGCGGCGGGGAAGCGTTTGAAGGGCTGGATAACGCCGCCGCCTTAAAAAGCAACATTATCATCGTGGTAAACGATAACGAAATGTCCATCGCCCCCAACCACGGCGGCCTGTACGGCAACCTGGCGCTCCTGCGTCAAACGCGCGGCCAGGCGGAAAACAACTATTTCAAAACGCTCGGCTTTGATTATGTATACGTGGAAAACGGCAACGATATCTCCGCGCTGGTAGAAGCCTTTAAACGGGTAAAAGACGCGCCGCGCCCCACCGTCGTGCACCTGCATACGTTAAAAGGCAAAGGCGTTGCGCAGGCCGAAGCCAACAAAGAAGCCTTCCACTGGATTTTGCCCGGCACGCTGGATAACAAAACCGCCGCGCCGGCCGCGCCTACGTACGATTCCGTTACCGTGGACTATATGCTCCAAAAACGCGCCGAGGACCCGGCTTTTATCGTGTTAAATCCGGCTACGCCCGGCGCGTGCGGCCTCACGCCGCAGGTGCGCGAAAAGCTCGGCAAAGGCTTTGCGGACGTGGGCATCGCCGAAGAACACGCCGTGGCGGCGGCTTCCGCCCTGGCCAAAGGCGGGGCCAAACCCGTGCTGGCCGTTTTAAGTTCGTTCGTCCAGCGCACGTATGACCAGCTGTCGCAGGATTTGGCGTTAAACAACAGTCCCGCCACCCTGCTGGTTTACTGGGGTTCCATTTCGGGAGCGGACGCGACGCACCTGGGATGCTTTGATATTTCGCTCATCGGCAACATTCCCAATATCGTCTATCTCGCGCCCACGTCCAAACAGGAATACCTCGCCATGCTGGACTGGTCGGTAGAACAGCAAAAATACCCCGTAGCCATCCGCGTGCCGTTTGGCCCGCTGGCGGAATCGGACCGCCCGGTGCCGCAGGACTATTCCGAGCTGAACCGCTACGAAGTCGTGTCCAAAGGCGGCGAAGTGGCCATTATCGGCGCGGGCAATTTCTTTCACCTGGGCAGACAGGTAAAAGAAGAACTCAAACGCGCGCTGGGGATTGACGCCACGCTGATTAATCCGCGCTACCTCTCGGGCCTGGACGCAGAACTGCTGGAAAGCCTGAAAAAGGACCACCGGCTCGTCATCACGCTGGAAGACGGCATCGTCAACGGCGGCTTCGGCGAGAAAATCGCCTCGTTTTACGGCGGCTCCGATATGAAGGTGCTCAACTTCGGCGCGAAAAAAGAGTTTACGGACCGCGTACCGCTGGACGAACTGTACCGCCGGTTCCATCTGACCAAAGAACAAATCGCGCAGGACGCGGCGGCTTGTTTAAAATAAGTTAAACGCCGGGGGCCCAAACGCCCCCGGCACAAGGAGCAATTATGCAAAAAATAACCGGCATTTTATTTTCGGGAATGATGTTTTTATCCGTAGCCGCCTGCGGCAGTAATGCGGGCGGCACGGCGGACGGCGCCGCCAAACAGGCGGACGTCCAGGCGCCGGCGGGCAAAAAAGTGCTGGTGGCGTACTACTCGCGCTCCGGCAACACCAAAGCCGTCGCGCAGCAAATCCAACGCTTAACGGGCGGAGATTTGTTTGAAATTCAAACGGTTAAAGAATATCCAGCTTCCTATTCGGAAATGACGGAAATCGCCAAAAAAGAACTGGCGGAGGGATATACGCCGGAACTGAAAAACAAAGCGGAAAACTGGGCCGCGTACGATGTGGTATTTATCGGCTCGCCGGATTGGTGGGGCACGTACGCCCCGGCGGTGCGTTCGTTTATCGCGCAATATAACTTTGGCGGAAAAACCGTCGCACCGTTTTTTACCAACGGGGGCGGCGGCATGCAAAACTGCGAAAGCGATATGAAAAAACAGCTCGCCGGCGTATCTGTGGCTCCGGGCATTACCTTTCCGGGCCGTTCTTCGGGCGCGCCGGAGCAGGAGCTTAAAAACTGGATTCAGCGCGTGCTGAAATAAAGTACCATAAGGAATGATGATGCTTAAATACGTCTTATTTGTGTTGGCGGCGGCAGCCGTCATCGGCGGGGCAATCGGCGGAATTCACTTGGTAAAAGTGGCCCACCGCAACCAAAAAGAAATGGCCCCCTTCCAGGGTGCGCCCGTGCCCTATACGGCCAACCTGGGCAAAACGCTGGTGATTTACTACTCCATGACGGGGCACACGCAGGACATCGCCCGGCGTATCCAACAGCGGACCGGGGCCGACGTGTACCGCCTGGAAACGGCGGAACCGCTTAAAGCCGGCCCGGCGTTCTACGCCAAGGTAAAAAAACAGCTTAAAACCGGGCAGTACCCGCGCCTGGCCGGCCCCGCGCCGGAGCTGGACGGCTATGACGTTATTTTCGTGGGCGCACCCGTCTGGTGGTACACGGCGGCCACCCCGATGCTGGCTTTTTTACAGCAGACGGACTTTAAGAGGAAAAAGGTGGTTCCGTTCTCCACCCAGGGCAGTAATTACGGCGCGTTTTTTGAAGATTTTGAGAAAAACGCCCGAAACGCCCGCATATTAACCGGAGCCTCGTTTAACAACCTGGGCGACGAATACAACAGCGCCGTGGACAATAAAATCACCGCGTGGCTTAACGCCTTAAACTAATACGCTTTCCCCGGCGGTTTCAATGCGCCGGGGATTTTTTTGCCCTCCATAAAAGCTACAATAATATGTGATACTTTCCGCGCCGGAGCATAATATAAATAGAATGACGTCATTTGAAGAGCTCTACAACACTTATTTTAAACGCGTGTACGCTTATATTTTTTCGCGCGTGCGCAATGCCGCCCTGGCGGAAGACTTGTGCGCCTGCACCTGGAAAAAATGCTACGAGCACCTGAACTCTTTTAATGAAGAAAAAGGCGAATTTACCCAGTGGCTCTTTACCATCGCCCGCAACGAAACCAATATGCACTGGCGGACGTACTGGGTGAAAAACGTGTTTTCGCTGGCGGAAACGGAAGACGACGTGCCCGAAACTTCCCGCCAAACGCCGCTTGAACAGCTGGAAGAAGCCAATTTCCGCGCGGATTTGCTGCGCGCGCTCGCCCGGCTGAGCGGCAAAGAGCGGGACCTCGTGTCGCTTAAATTCTATTCCGGCCTGAACAACCGCCAAATTGCGGCGGTTACGCGGCTGAGCGAGAGCAACGTCGGCACGGTCATTCACCGAGCCGTACAAAAAATGCGCCGCTTTATGGAGAACGTATGACCCCCGAGAAAGACTGGCTGACCAAAGCCGAAAAAGAACGCATCGAACGCAACGCAAAACGCGCCGAGCGCAGCATCACCGACTATCTCGTTTTGCTGTCGCTTCAAACGCCCATTCATGTTGCGGAAGATGTAAAACCT
>ERZ779737.742-NODE-742-length-28967-cov-10.915571_pt1 | contig 28967 bp, 25 predicted proteins | sample MGYA00511889_ERZ779737 | MGnify/ENA primary metagenome ERZ779737 (study PRJEB29588, sample SAMEA2163575) | human gut metagenome | biome: human gut; feature: human-associated habitat; material: faeces | place: Denmark | collected 2008/2010 ... | reverse complement strand
CGGTGACAGAAAAACTGTCACCGCAGAGCCTTTTCTATTTTTTACCTTTATACTATTTAACGAAAGGTCGTGAGGGTGTGCATTTTCGGCAAAGGGGTGTGCATATTTTAATTATTCCTAAAATTAACAAAAAGCCGCAGAAAGCCGACCTTTGACCTGTAATAAGCAAACCACTATACCGTCCCGGTTGCAATCTGCTCGAAAATATGATATAATAACCTCAGACATAAAATCCGCCGAAAGCGGATTTTGCCGTGCTTTGCACGGCTTGCGGAGCACCGCAAGTCTGAGAACATTTTTCCGTCAAATCCTTTTGTCTGTTGACAAAAGCACGGCGTTCCGCCGTGTCGGCTGACGCCGATTTGATTTGTGGTATAATAACATATAATAATTCCGAATTTGCAGGTGAGAAGATGGACGCATACCGTATCGCAATTTGCGATGACGATGATATAATACGAGAAAATTTATGTTCTCTTTGTAGTGATATTTTAACTGATGACAGTGTTGAATATGAGCTTGAGCCTTTTTGTTCGGCTCAAGAGCTTGAAAAACGGCTTAACAGCGAAAACTGCCCCTTTGACCTGCTGATATTGGATATTCAGATGGACGGCATGACGGGTATAGAACTTGCCCGTTCTTTAAGAGAAAAAGGTAATCGGGTGTCAATCATTTTTGTGACAGCGTGTGAGGATTATCTTAGCGAAGGATACGGCGTTCAACCTATTCATTTTCTCTTAAAGCCTGTACGGCGGGAAGCACTGGCAAGTGCGATCCACACTGATCTGAAGCTGAATTACATACCGAAAACCGTTGTGGTTCACATCGGAAATAAACTGGTGCATTTATCTTTTTCGGACATACGATATGTCGAGAGCTATAATCACAGCATAGTAATCCACCAAAGTACAGGTAACAGCACCTATTATTTTTCGCTTTCGGATTTTGAAAAACAACTTCCTGCGGGGCAATTTGCCCGCTGTCATAACAGCTATCTTGTGAATTTGAATGAGGTGCGTGAGATCGGTAGAACGGAGCTTTCTCTGCAAAGCGGCGAAACGCTCCCGGTGGGAAGAGCCTATTACAAAGCCTTTCAAAGCGCATTTGTGCGATATATAAATCAATAACAAAGAGGTCACCGCTTATATTCGGCGGTGACCTCTTAATATTTATTTTTTAGGCAGCTTAAGCGCTGTCTGCACGGTGAAGATCCGATCCTCCGAAGTGAAAATATCCAGTATGCTGTGGTAACGCACGGCGACGGTGTTCATCAGCTTTAAGCCGAAGCCGTGGGTTTCGGCGTCATTTTTGGTTGTGAGATAGTTGCCGTCCGCGTCCTGTCTGTGCTTGCCGGAATATGAATTCTCACACTTTACAGCAAGAAAGCCGTTCTTTGTTTCAATTTGAAAGCGGACAAACCGTTTTCCGTCGGTAACCTCCGCGGTGGCTTCCAACGCATTATCAAGCATATTCATCAAAAGCTCGCATAAATCGCTTTCGGCAACAGTCAGCTGCGGCGGAACAGAAACGAGCACATCAAATCTGATGTCGGACTGTGCCGCACGGTAAGCGGCGTCCTGCAAAATCGTATTGACCGTGAAATTTTCGGTAAACTGCGTTTGTGCCAAATGATCGTTTTGCTGTTTTATATCTCCAATCAGCTGTCCCAGCGTCTTATAATCGCCCTTCTGATACAGTGCGTCAAGGGCGATTATTTTATGCTTCATTTCATGGCGAATGGCGGCGCTGTCGGTCACCTTGCTTTCTATCGCATGATAGCTGTTCATGATAAGCTCGTTGCGCAGACGGAGCGTTTTGGCTTCCATCTGCTGCGAAATGATCGAACGTGTTACGGCATAGGCGGAGATGACCGCACATACGGCGACTGTCCAGACGGTGATCCAATACAGAAGCCCTGAATAATCATAAAACTCCGTGACATCTGAGATCAGCCTGCCGATATATTTTGAAAGGCGGCTGTTTGTGAAAAACGATACCATGTATGCGACAGCCAATGTAACGGCACTTACGGCGGCGGAAACCCCAAAGTATTTCCAGAATTTACGTTGTCTGTTCATCACAAGATATACTATCAAAAGCACAAGCAACAGAATGCCTATTTCCTGCCGATTAAGGAAATCGACCAATCCGTCATCGAGAAAATGATGTCCCATTCCTTTGGTGATCCATTGCATAGTAAGCCCCACAGAGGCGAGGAAAAGCGGTATCAGACTCCAATCAGCATTTTTGCGCGCAATTCCCAAAAGAAACAGACCTGCGATCATCAGCGATATGAAAGCGGTCGCACCTGCTGGAATGCTGTAATAATTCGCATAGGCGTAGCTTTCGATTTCTTCCGCATCTACAGGCACAAAGCGTGGAAAAGGCGGGAAAATAATGCTTGTCGTGTCGGTCACCGTGCCGATAACGGTAAGCTTACATTCGGTATTAAGCGGCAGCGGAATAATCGCCTGGGCCTGCCCTGCCGCCCCCTCGGGTACAAGTGTCTCGGACTGCCACACCGCTTTTTCGTCTATGCTGACCGTCAGATTCATTCCTGCCGTTTCAAATACCAGATTACCGTATTTGCTGTTTGCGGGAATGACTGTTTCAAGCCGAAACCTTTCACCTGTTTCAGGTGGTACGGAATAGTCAAGCTCGGTGAGCGAATCATCTTGTCCGATTTTGACGGCAGTTTGCCAGTCTATATATTGTATAGATGTATCAAGCTTAGTGAAATTCTGCAAAAACCATATCATTCCGATGCAAAGGATCGGAAACAGTGCCGTGCATATCCACCGTAAAGATTTTTGTATATTGTTCTCCATTATGACGAGAAACCTCCCGTTTACAGTAAAATTCATTGTGCCGATTGTCCGTATACTATTTTACATTAAAATCCGTCGTTTGACAAGCGATATTTTATTTGTGTAATTCTCTGCGACGTAAACGACAACAATACAGCGTAAACGACACGCCCGAAATCTCCGCATTATGATATAATATTTAATAAGAGCTATATGACTCATTTTTTTATTTTCTATTCTGCCGCTGTATGCGGTAAACCCAATTTAGAAGGAGTATGAACTATGAACAAGAAATTCATTTTTCGACGAGCGATAAGTGCGGTACTCGCTGTTGCGATGATAGCCGCAAGTCTGCCGTTTTCGTCATTTGCCGAGGACGGCTCGGACAGTCCGACCTTTTCATCTGATGCGGCAAATTCACTGATGAAAAACACCGTCCCCGCGGGGTACGACAAGACGACCAACCCCTACGGATACGATGTTGACCGCCCGTTTGCGATGGTGGAGCAAAACGAGCTTTTTTATTTGCAAACCACCGCATCATCGGTCAACGGAAAAATTGCCGATGTGGGAACGGCGGAAAGCCTGCTAAGCTTTATATCAAATAACAACACCGCATCGGACGGCTCTCTGCCGGACTTGAGCTTGTCCAGTAGTATTCAACAGCTTTCGTTTATACAGTCGGTAGCATTTGACCCTACAGGTTCCGGAAGAAAAGACTATGTTGTCTATGTCGGGGTTCACAGAACACGCAAACAAGTTTATGCCATTTTGTCCAATACCGTAACGGGTAAGCAGTGCGGCACCTATATTATTAATTTTCCCCTCGACTGGATCGCAGATTCCGACGGAGACTTTCAGGTCAACGGCTATGAGACAAACGCACTTCTTGATGTCGTCGCCGGCGACTTCGATAATGATGGCAAGGAAACCGTTATTGTCTATGTACCCGGCACAAAAAAGTCGGCAACATGGGTTACTACCGACCTTTACCAAGATATAAATAATGTCGGTAGTCTCCTCTGGGAATTGCGTTACGATGCTGACGGCAATAAGTTGACTAGTAATCACAATAATACAACCACAGGTGATGGCAGATCTTTGGGCTATGACCTGCTTCACGACCTCTATATTGAGACATACCAAAGCGGAAAATCGGTAAAAGGTGCAAGAAACGACAGCATCGGCGGCTCAAAACAAGATACATTGTATAACGCCATGCACAAGCTGAGCGTAAAAATGGTGGTCGGTGATTTCAACGGCGACAATATAGATGACCTTGCCGTGCTTTCGTATTTCCATGTAAACTGCATAACGAGCGACAACAAAAATGTATACCGCCCGCAGGTAAAAATCAAATACGGCGGCACTATGCCGAAGGAAGGCTCTTTTATCAATCAGAAAGCAGATGAATCTTTCTATGTCTGCCCCGAGGGCAAGCTCTCCGACGGAGAAGTACAGTCGTCAAGCAGCATGAACGCCTGCAATATAACGGTAGGTGACATCAACAATGACGGTTACGACGACATTGTTGTTGCAGGTATTAAGGCTGAAATCGATGGTTACGGTGAAACAGATGAAAGCTATCTTGCCTATACAACGCTTCTGAACAACAAAAACAATGGCTTTATTCAATCTGATTACAAAACCATGTCAACAAACGAGTGGACATATAAAAGCACCGATGGCGAAGACATTGTTTCTCCTTTAGCGGTGGAGGCGGTTGCTTATAACGGAGCCAGTGCCGCAGATTTTATCTTTATCAACGGCACGCTGTATACATACAACACCGCTACCGGCGAATTAAACACGGTTGCCTCCCAGGGCTATAAAATGAGCGGCTTTCAATTTGACGGTGCGCTCGGCGGGCACGAAGAATTCATCCGCTCGGTTGCTGTAGGTAATTTTGACGGCAACAATGCCGGCAGAGAGCAAATCGTATTTGTGACTTCCTGCCGGGACGGAGACGATACTTATTCTTTCAAAAAAGGTTTGATTTCCGCCACTTATAACGATACTGCCGCCGATTACGGCGCGGCTACCGGCTTTAAAACAACACTCTCCGATTGGGGTCCGAACAAAGCAGACGGCGGTTATAAGGGCGGCGGCGCACAGGTACTGCTGACTGCCTGCGACCGTGACCAGGACGGCGTTATCGCACGATATAAGGGCGTAAGCTACGCCTACAGCGACCCCGAGGTCAAGGCGGTTATGCAGGCGGCACCCTACTTTGCGGCGCTGGGCGACTCGGCTAATAACGAGACTGACTATACTATAACCGAAAGCTACGAGCTTGAGCAGTCCTCTTCAAAAAATGTTTCCTACAGCGTGGGTATGTCCTACAGCTACGGCGGACTGTTTGCGCCCTTTGAATTGGAGATCTCTGCCGGCTATTCTCTTGAATGGAGCAAGAGCTTTTCCGAAGCACTGGAAACCGAATACGCTATGACCGTCAAGGCACAGGCGTATAACACGGCACTGGTTGCAAGAACGCCGGTATTTGTCTACTGCTATGAGGTGCTGGACGAAAACGGTGAGTGGTCGGACGAAACGGCAATAAGCCTGTCTATCCCACAGCAACCGGTGTATCAGCAGATGAGCATTGACGATTACAACAGCTTTGCCGAAGAATACAACTCCTATATGGAGAAAAAGGGCAACCGTGCCATCACTAAGGAGTCGGATAAGACCTCAAAAGACGAAGCCTGCTATTATCCCCTTGAGCAGATCAACGAAGAAGAAAACTGGCTGAACGGCAACGAGGGCAACCCCTATATGTACAATCAGCTGGGCTGGGGTGCATACAGTGCTCTCGGCGCTCAGCAGCTCAGCCAGAACACTATCCGTCTGGGCTATGCGGGAGGTCTGAATGAGGTTTCCTATTCAAAGAGCAATATCAAATCGGTTTCTGAGGAGATTTCTCACGGATTTTACTTCAACTTCTCCATCAGCTTCGGTGTATTCGGCGATGGTATACTATTCTCGCATGATGTTGGTTTTGAAACCAGTCTGAGCTACAGCAACGGTTCGGGCGTTTCGACCACGAAAACCTCCTCGCAGGGGTGCATCGGTGCAGTCAATGATATTGACGGTCCTGCTCTTGCCGAGGAGGGAATCCCCGCAAGCATTTACACGCAGTACACATTCGACTGGACGCTGGGACAGTGGTTCCGTCACCTCTACGGTGAGGAAGGCAACAAGACTGTCTTTATCGGCTACAGCCTGTCAAATGTCAGCACACCCGCTCCTGCGGTAGATGATCTGGAAGCTGAACTGTTCGCAGATGATGCAGTGCGCCTTACATGGTCTCAGCCCGACAAGACTCCCGGTTGGCCGGAGGTAGAGGGCTACTATGTGTACAGCATTGAAAACGGCGAGTATACGAAAATTTCCGATCTGCTCTCCGCCGGTACAACATACTATGACATTGAAAATCTGAAAACCAACACCGACTTTAGCTTTGTTGTTACCTCCGTTTGCAAGGTGGACGGCAAAGAAAATGAAAGCACATGGTCGAATATCGCCGAGGTTACAACGGCAAAGAAAGACTATAAGGTCAACTACTCTGTCGATAACGAAGATGCCGCCGACATCAAGGTGCGCCATCTCGGTAATGTTGAGATCAAGTCGGGAGATGAGATAAGCGAGAGCGAGATCATCAAGGTAAAGGTCACCCCAAAGAGCGAGTTGTATAAGCTTGTATCCATGACGCTTGACAACGGCGGAGAATCAATGATATTCACGCCGGAAGCAGACGGAACTATCGAATGTGCCTTTACCCTGAACGGTGAAGCAAATATTCAGGTTTCAACCGAGCGTGCGGTAACTTCCGCTCAGGTCACATTTACCGATACATATACGGCAGACGGCGCGGTAATAGGTACGGTCAGTGCGACAGTGGGAGATGCTCCGCTGAGCGCTCCCGGTGGCACAGTCACCGATGATGTAACATTTGCCGCAGTACCGAAAAACGGCTACGGACTGAAATCGTGGAAGATCACCGATGCGGATAATAATACCGTAACCATAGATGCCGCAGGCTCAGACACCTATACGCTGAGATTGGCATCGAAAGAATACACTGTTGAAGCAGAATTTGCTTCTCTTTCTGAAATCGGCAAGCAGGTAAAGGTAAATATCCCCGCAGAGGGCGGTACAATAGAGATCACCGACGCAAACGGCGATATTATAGAGCTGAATGACAACAACAGCGTGTATGTTCCTGTTGATTGTGAACTGACATTCACTGTCAAAGCTGACGCAGACTGCAAATTCCGCGCGTGGACAGGCGACGCCGAGGGTCAAAGCGGCGAAAGCTTCACTATGACTATTACAAAGGACACTGAGATCGGCGCAGAATTTGATGTTCCTGTTCGTTTAAAGCTGACCTATTCTGCCGCAAGCGGCGAACAGACAGGTGCAGTGGCAACCAAGCAGGGTTATCAGTCGGGTACGGGTGTTATTGTCGGCACAAAAATTGTTCTTACCGCACAGGCGGCAGAAAATTACAGAGTGCAGAAGCTCGTCATTACCCGTGACGACAAGGTCGACACCGTAACAACCGATGATAAGCTGTACAGTCAGTATGACTATGAAATCGTTATGGATACCAAAACCGACATTCAGGTGTATTTCACCGAAATCGAGCAATATACGGTTACAGTAGACAGCATCGAAAATGCCGATATGACTGTTAAAAACGGAAACGAAGATTTTGTAAGCGGTAATACCGTTCGCTACGCAGATGAGATCACCGTTACAGTTAAGCCGAATGAAAACTACCGCCTTGCAGACACGGCTACATGGATCGACAACGGCGACGGCAGCTATACCTATAAGATAGGTGCTATCAAGGCAAATACAAACATTACGGTAAAAATCGAGAAGATACCGGAATATACTGTTACATTCCCCAAAACTATTGAGGGCTGTATCCTTTCGGTTAAAAACGGTAAAGAAAAGATCTCTACCGGCGACAAGCTCCTTGAGGGAACACAGCTTACAGCAACCGTGACACTTGACCCGACCTTTATTCTCAAGGGCTGGTACATCGGCGGCGAACTGCTTTCCGAAACAAACAAAAATGAAATAACATTTACTGTAGACAGCGATATACTCCTTACTGTCATAGTGACAGATGTAAAGGGTGATACAGGTGACACGGGAGTAGGTGTGAAATCCGTTGTCATTGACGAAGACGGAAAACTGATCATTACTCTGACCGATGACTCTGTACTTGATCTCGGAAAAGTAACAGGAGAAAAAGGCGATGCCGGCATAGGCGTTAAATCGGTAGCGATAGATGATGACGGAAACCTCATAATCACTCTGACTGACGATACAGTATATAACCTTGGTAAGGTCACCGAGGCTAAGGGCGATAAAGGCGACCAAGGCGACAAGGGTGACAAGGGTGATACCGGCGCTACAGGCGTAGGCGTTAAGTCGGTAACTATCGACGAGGACGGAAATCTTATTATCACCCTGACCGACGACACTGTGCATAATGCAGGCAAGGTAAACGCAAGCAACGGTGAAAACGGTAGAAACGGTGCTGACGGAGTCGGCATTGAGAATGCTGTTGTTGACGAAAACGGCAACCTTATCATTACACTGTCAGACGGTACTGTACACAACCTCGGCAAAGTCACCGGAGAAAAAGGTGACGCAGGAAAGGACGGTCAAGACGGTTCAAACGGCAACGGAATACAATCGGCTGAAATTGATGCCGACGGCAATCTGATTATCACGTTTACCGATGGCGTTGTTACCAATCTCGGTAAAATCGTCGGCACTGACGGCAAGAACGGTACGGACGGAAAAGACGGTAAGGACGGCGTTGACGGAAAGAACGGTATCGGAATCAAGGGCTGCCGCATTGATGACAACGGCAACCTGATTCTGACACTGACTGACAATACGACGTTGGACGCGGGCAATATTTCCGCTATCAGCGACAACGTTAATGTTTCCAAGCCGCTTGCAACCGCGGCAGTATCCGTTGCAGGCACTTCTCTGCTCTGGAATGTCGTGAGCGTTGCAATCAGTATCATAAGAAAGAAAAAATTGGTCTGAGCGTAATTGAGGCTTCCGGTGAAGCAGTGCATCGTGTACGATAAGAAAATATGAAGGAACACCGCCGCACAGAGAGTAGCTTCTCTATGCGGCGGTGTTTACTGTTTGATTTTATTGAGATGGCATTGATTTTTAGTAGAGCGATCGTTTTATTGCCTCACTTTAACCTTAGTACCATTGTAGAATACAAAGGTTATCTCGCTGTTCCTGTGGACTATTGCTTTCTCTACCATCACAGTCCATAAAGTGTCGTTCCACTCGCTCAATACGGTCGGCTGTTTTTTCAGAGTTCTTATGTAAAGCGCTACAGCCTTATCTTTTTGACTGCGGAGGGTACGGAGGTTTTGCAGGCGTGCCAGTTCTGCAGCCGCTGTTTCGTACCTTTTGGTAAGTGATTCATACTTTTTCAAGTACGCTTCCTGCGATTGTGCGGTGACTGCATTATCCTTAACTGCAGCCTTGACAAGTTCGGCAACAATCTGCGTTTCCTCAAGGTGACGCTCAATATCGGCGTCTAGTGACTTGAAATCGGTCAGCTTTTTGCGCATCAGTTCGCAGTCCTCAATGATTTGCTTTCTATTTCCCATCATCTGGTTATAGGCTTTTATGAAGAGCTGCTGTACGGTTTCCGTATCCACAGTTGGCGTCAGACAACGTTCACCGCCTTTGAATTTATTGTTGCACTGCCAAACAGTGCGACGGTAGCGGTCGGTGGAATGCCAGACCTTTGAGCCGAAGAACCCGCCGCAGTCCTCGCAAACCAGCTTTGCAGAGAGTACGCTTTTTCCGCTGTATGCGTTGCCGAGTGCTTTTCGTCTGGCAAATTCAGCTTGGACGTGATTCCATTCATCAGGTTCAATAATGGCGGGGTGGCTGCCCTCAACATAATACTGCGGCACCTCGCCTTCATTTAGCTTTGTTTTCTTTTGCAGAAAATCTACTGTAAAAGACTTTTGGAGAAGTGCGTCACCCTTGTATTTTTCATTTGTCAGAATACTGGTAACTGTGGTTTTGCTCCACTTTGCCTTACCGCTTGGTGACGGTATTTCCAAGTCCTCAAGATACCTGCAAATTCCTGCTTGGGTTTTGCCGTCAAGAAATAATCTGTAAATCAGCCGAACAACGACGGCTTCTTCCTCGACAATGGCAGGCCGTCCGTCCTCGCCCTTTTTATAACCGAGGAAATGCTTATATGCCAAATGAATCTTGCCGTCAGCGAAGCTCTTGCGCTGACCCCACGTAATGTTTTCGGAAATACTGCGGCTTTCTTCCTGCGCCAGTGAGGACATTATGGTTATGAGCAGTTCGCCCTTGCCGTCGAAGGTGTAAATACCCTCCTTTTCAAAATAACACTCAACGCCGTTTTCTTTCAGCTTTCGGATAGTTACAAGGCTGTCAACCGTGTTTCGAGCAAATCTGCTGACCGACTTTGTAACAATAAGGTCGATTTTACCCGCCAATGCGTCCGCTATCATCTCCTTGAAACCTTCGCGGCGCTTGGTATTTGTGCCGGAATTTCCTTCATCGGTATAGACCCTTACGAAATCCCACTCCGGCTTTGACTGAATGTATCGGGTGTAGTAGTCCACCTGCGCTTCATAGCTTGTGAACTGCTCATCACTGTCAGTTGAAACTCGGGCATATCCGGCAACACGCCTTTTCTGCACGGATGCCTTTGGCAGATGCGTCAAGGAATTTACAGTCGCCGGTATCATCGTAACTTTAGGCATTATGCTTGCTCCTTTCTAATGTTTTCTGACGGGCGGCTTCTTTCATCTCGTCCGTCCAACTTTGACTGCGTGAGCGGTCTTTCCAAATTCGAGTAATTTCCGAACCGTCCTTGAAATAGAAAATCAGGGTATTATCATTGCAGACGCGAATATGCTGAATTCGGTGGCAAAGCCACTCGTGAGTAAAATCATTCTGACCCAGGACATCAGCAGTGACTTGCTGTAGAGTAGACTCCGGTATCTGCTTAGACGCACAAGCTGCTTTACCAAGTGAATTGTATGTTCCGCACACCCAGACCGCTCCCGTTTTTGTGATCTTTCGGCGATAGTTTTTGCCGCAGTTATCGCACACCATAAGGCTTGAAAAGGGATATGTTTTCTTTGGCACAGACTTCTTGTTAAACCGAGCCGCCCGCCTTGACTTTTCCTCTTGAACAGCTTGAAAAGTTTTTTCGTCAACAATGGCTTCGTGGCTTTCTTCAGCAAGATACTTCGGAAGTTCGCCGTTATTGAAGATTTTCCGTTTAGTGATATGGTTTTCACGGAATGTCTTTTGCAGCAAAAGATTACCCGTATAGGTGTGATTGCTGAGTATTCGTGAAACTGCGGACTGATTCCATTTACCGCCAAACCGTGACGGAACACCCTCCTCATTCAAGCGTTTTGCAATAAGCTGGTAGCCGCTGCCCGAAAGGTATTCATTATAAATACGGCGGACGATTTCGGCTTCCCTCGGAACAATAACATAATGCTCGTTTTCCATACGATACCCCATTAAAGTCCTATCCCAGGGAATACCGGATTCAAAACTACGCTTGATTCGCCACTTCTGATTTTCGCTTGCCGAGCGGCTTTCTTCCTGTGCGTATGAAGCAAGAATCGTCATCATCAATTCTCCGTCACCGCTAATTGTGTGAATATTCTGCTCCTCAAAATAAATATCCACCCCCAGAGCTTTGAACTCACGAACTGTCTGTAGCAAAGTGACTGTGTTTCGTGCAAAGCGGGAGATGGATTTTGTAATCACCATATCAATTTTACCGGCACGGCAGTCTGCGACCAAATTCTGAAAACCTGCTCTTGAATCCTTGGTGCCTGTCTTGGCTTCGTCGGAATATACACCCGTATAGAGCCAGTCACCGTGGTTTTGAATGAGGTCGCTGTAATAGCTGACCTGTGCTGAGAGCGAATGGAGCATAGCGTCCTTACCGCTCGACACACGAGCATAGGCGGCTACTCTCTTTTTTCTTTCCAGCTTTGGCGGTTTTGATACGATGGTTATTTTTCCTGACATAACGTCACCTCCTTATAGTGTGACATATTACCTCTAAAGCCATCATATATCAAGTCCATTCCGCAATATAAACTACACGAAGATATACCGTATTTTTCGTTCATAATTGTATCAATATCGGCGTAATCTTCCGGGGTTATAATCCCCATCGACAGCATTCGTTTTGCCTGGAGCATGGAAGCAAGGTAGCTTTCCAACCGATTTCTGTAATTGTCACTCATCAGAAGTATGCCCCTTTCTGAAACGGTCTGTTATGTAGCAGGCATGAGAACAGTATTTTCTGTGATTGTTTCCGTAAGCTGTGAAATGACGTCCGCAGCAGGCACAGGTATATTCATAATTTGCTTTTCGGTTGACGCAATCCCTGTGTTCATTCCACCATGTATTTCGACAGGAATCGGAGCAGAACTTTTTCGGTTTCTGCTTAGCAATGTTTTTTATCAGCTTTCCGCACTGTTTACAGGCCACGGCATTCTTTGATTTGTCACCCAGACCGTTGCGGCGGCAGAATGAGCGCACCGTATTATCTGATATGTCGAGTGCTTTTCCTATTTTAATATAACCGACGCCTTGTAAGCGCATTGTTCGTATTTGTTCTTTTTGCTGATTTGTCATTGAGCTTTCCTCCAATCCTAGGGATTACCTCAATATCTACTGGAGAAAAAATAGTCATCCGGTCCGAAAAAAATAATGCCCACCAAGGAAATCAATCCAAGGTGGGCATTATCACTGTAGTTGTTAAGTTTTATCCGAGCATTTCATTTACACGCTTCTGAACCTCCGAGTAATCATACCCGGCTTCGGTCAACTTTTCCTTGCGTTCGGCTCCGTTCCCCCACAGCCCCGCGATAACCTCAACGGCAATCTCATCAACGGTTTTCTTGTATAGCTTTTCATTGACTCTTTTCTGAACCGCATTGTAGTCATATCCGGCGGCAGTAAGCTGTCTTTCACGCTCTGCGCCGTTATCCCATTTGCCGGCAAGGACCTCGTCAGCAAGCTGATCTATAGTTTTCTCGACAGGCTTTTTCTTGCCGTATTCGGTAAAGCAGACATCACCGTCAATATCGTATCCGCCTATTCTGTCAAGCCCCCACTGCCACATAGTCTGACCGTAGCTGAAACTTGACGGGCAGTCAGGGCTGTTAGTCCAGTGAGCAAGCCAGATGTCGTACCTGCCGACAATCCTGCTCTTGTCGTAATAGTTCTCCATAAAAGACGGATTTGCATAAACACCCGGCTTGAATCCCGCCTGCCTTATCTTTTCGCAGAAAGCAATAGCCATCTTTGTGCGTGTGTCCGTACTCAGAACGCTGATCTGCTTTTTCTCCTCCATGTCGAAGAATACTGGATATGTCGGGGACAGCTCCTTAATCACAGAAATACATTTCTCGGCTTCAGCCTCTGCCTGTTCAACGCTCATTGCATAGCTGTACCAGTAAAATCCGTAATCAATGCCGTATTTCTTGCAGTCAGCCACGAACTTATCCATAGTAACATCTTTCTTTGTGGAAAAACCCGCACGGATAATTGCGAACTTCACACCCGCCTGTTTCAGCGCAGGAAAGCTGATGCCCTCCTGGCAGTAGCTTAAATCAACACCTTTAATCTTCATCGTCGTCCTCCTTTTCCGAACGCTTATGCAGCTGCTCCAGCACGTCTTTCAGTTTCTTCGGAACGGGCAGACCCAGGTGCGCGGCGTTCTCAAGCAGCGAAATACCCTCGTTCGACAGATAGAAGAATATCACCGCAGTACGCAGAACAGAGCCTGCACCAATAACCCGAGTGTCAAGGATATGCCCGCCGCCGACCAGAGCAAAGATAAGCACCTTTCTGCATATTCCCTTGAAACCAACTGCGCTTGACAGCTTCTTGTCCGAAATTGCGCACATCACTCCGGTTATGTAGTCGATAACCACAAAGGCAATAAGCGCAAAAAGCAAACCATCGCTCCCTCCGAGAAACCAGCCGAGCCACCCGCCGACTGCCGTAAAAATAAGCTGAATTGTGTTCCAGAATTCTCTCATAATAAACCCTCCAATCATTCGTCAACGATATCGTAAGTTATTTTCATGACCTGCCCGTCCAGTTTTCGCACCGGCTCGGACAGGTTGTTTATTGTGGTAAGGCACAGCTTGCATATCCCAAGCGCAAAGCCGAAGAAATGCTGACTGCCGGTTGAATGCGGATAGTACGGTATAATATACAGCGGCAGGTTAAGTCCGTCAGTCTTGATGAGGTTTGCATACGAATACATCAAACTCGAGCCGTATGTAGGCGCAGAAAAGCGCATTCTGTACCAACCATACCCGTCATCCTTCTTTATTACTTCAAGCGCTATAAGCGAATACTGAACATTACAGCTGTCACATACAAGCAAAGGTGTATTTGTTGCTTCATCGACATAGAACCCCCAGAAGCTCGCCGAAGTCATGTTGGATAGCGTCCCATCGGCAATATACTGAAGTATCTCTCCCGTGGATTTGCCATCCTTGGTGAATACACGAAACTGTCCAAAATTATTTGTACTGCTTGCTTCTTTCCCATCTATCAGCGGATTTTTTGTGATAACAAAATACTTACCGTCCCATTCAAAGGTGCTTAGAGCATTGCAGTAATCGCCGTTCACACCCGCGCCGTAAAACCATCTGTAACTTCCCGAAACCCCCGAAGCATACACATTATTGATACCAACTCCGTAATTTTGCAAAGGCACATCTGTTTCAATTACCTTCTTGGAAATCTGCACATAAGTGTCCAAGTCAAAAATGTAATGATGAATATGTTGGAGCGAGGTTGCAACAATGTGTATCTTATCCCCAATCACATAGGGGAAGAACGCCAACCACTGAGGATCACTTTCCCAGTCGCTCTTTAACTTCTCAATTTCTTCTGCAGGTAGGTTTTTCACATTGCTCGTGTTACAGTCATAATAATAACTGCCATGATGATAGCTGTTATCATAGGTTGAATTGGGAATACGCTCCGCCGCCGGAAACAGCTCTATGACTTTCTTCGCGCTTATAATGCCGCAGAACGGCTTTTCCGCGCTTACGCTTATGGACATGGGGTCGAACATAACGACCTCGTAAATACACCCGTCATGGATATGCTTACCGAGAAGCCGCACATTTCCATTCGTCAGTCTGCCCATGTAAAACCACTTGAAAACCCCGCAATTGAACTGCGAATCCGGAATATACCGCCCGACAATAGTGTGGTACGCCTGCCTGAACGAATCCAGAGAACTGCTGTTAAGGTCAGTACCTCCGCAGGACAGATTCCAGTAGGAATGGTGCATTCCGTTTGTGCCGCCGTCCTTGGTGGTAAGGCAGATACAACTGATTTCGCCGTTTGCCTTATCCGAAGCAAAGTCCCACACATGGCGGTAGCCCTTGCCGTTCTCAATGCGGCCGCTTTCGTTGGCGTTGTAAGTACCGATACTTGTATCCGTGTTCGTGTTGGCGATTCCTGCATGACCTATCTCCTCGTTCGTCCACGGGAGCATCATATTGTTGCCGTCCTCGGGAATTTTATCACGGCAAACTATTACCCCACGGAACGCAGTATCAGCGATGTTTCCCGAAAAGTCACGCAGCATATTAAAGCTGCGGTCGTTGTCGGAATCCATTCCGATTTCGATGTAATCAGGCGGGTTGAGAATCGTGTCCACTGCGTTGGTTATCATGTTTTCCTCGTGCAGTTCACGGACTACCTCGCCCGTCTTTTCGTCAAAAAGCTGAATGGTCGCACGTCCTTTTATCATGTTTCTTCCTCCTCGAATGGTACATAAATAAACGATGTCTGGAAACTGTTACACGGCGCGTTATTCAGCACATCGGTCAGATTTCCGACATCTCCGTCATACAGCAGAGCAATGCTCTGAACGCTGTCTTTCATCACAGAACTGCCGAATGCAAGCCAAATCGTACTGCCGAAATCTGCGGAAATCGGCTGCAAGCGGACCGTTTCCTTTTCGGTGGTGACTATCATTGTGAAAGCCGTTGTTTCAATGCGCTCTGCTTGGACGGGATTTCGCAGTTCAAGATACAGTTTCCTGTTCGATACGTTCACCACGATGATTGGCGGCGGGGTGATTATTTTCGGGCTCCATGCGTCAGGGAATATCGCTCTGATGGTGGGTTCAAGCGTTTTCCTTTCCCTCTCACGTTTAATGAAAGCTGGCATAGGTTCGTTGAACTTGAACTTGTGCGATTTAAGTACTTCAAACAGCAGAGTATCAGATGTACGAACAAGCGACTTTCTGACGGTTCGGCGCATAGTAAAACGAACCTCGTCCTCGCGGGCTTCAATGTAGCCGTCCCAGGGAGTATCTCCGGCGAGATAAGCGCCCATCACATAGCCCCAGGTCTGCATTTTCGGAAACTTACCCTCTGCGCCGTCAGACGAAACCACGCTCAGCGACATAGTGTTCTGATCGACCTCCGATGTAAACGGATAGGTATAAGTCTTGGTGTGCGAACCCTCGCTGAAATACTCCTCATACCGCATGACCTCGTTTTCGTTCTTTTTCAGAATGAATGCGAGAGTTCCTGCGGCTGATATGACGAATTTCACGGTCGAGCAGAACGCCGCGTATTTCGCTTGAATCGCATTGTAAGTAATGCAAAACAGCCGCTGTGACTTCTCCGTAACCGAAATATCCATGCTGTTTGTCGCGGTTTTCAGTTCTGCAGTGGATTCGCCCACATCCTTGCGTATCTCGTTAGTTTTCTGCTCCATCTGATAGAGATTGTCCGAAATGCTCGGACGGTAATCTCCGACCTCGATTGAGATTTCACGGCGGTTGTACGGGTTGAAACTCATGGCGATTATGCGGGTGTTTACGTTGAGGTTGAACGGGTGGAACACTATCTGCACGTTGTCGCCGACCGAAAAATTCATATTCTTGTACAGCGTCAGTCCGTAATTTGTAGTTCCCGAACGGCTGTCGGTTTCCATCGTGAGGTCGGATACATTTTTTCCGTCCATAATGCCAATGTAGTCCTGCGAACCTCTGTGCGAACGGATATTTATTTCCGTCCCGTTATACTCTATTTCTCCGCCGCAGAGCGCAATTAGCTGCATTAAGGCGGCTCGGCGGGTACATTCTCGATTTATTTTCAGCTTTATCGGAACGATAGGGTCGCAGATTCCAGCGGTCAGCGAAGTATCTTGCAACAAAGAAATAAGGCACTCACTCGGAGCGCCCTCAAAGTCAAATTCAGTCAGCTTGTACTCATCGTTGTTAAGTTCGTAGGACTTGTGTTCGCACTCAACCGTACAAATTGCAATGCCATTTGAAAGGGATTTCGACACCTTCACCACATTGAAAATGTAGTTCAGCGTGTCGCTTTTCAGTTCGACCTCAAGCCCTGTGAAAATCTCCTTTGCCGCCGATGAAATAACAGAAAACTGAAAGGTGCATTCTCCGTTCAGACTGTCGGTAAGCGATGCGAAAATCACCCGCGTAAACACACCACGCACATTGCCGTTTTCGGTCACGATTATCTCAACCATCACACCGCCCCCGCATTCCTTACCGTCACCTTGTTCTGATTCCACTGTATTCTTGAAATTACCTTAGTCAGCGGAACTCCGTCAATGCTCAGCGGAATCGTAATGTCAAACGCCTGCGCCTGTACTCCGTTGAAGCCTGAAACCGCGCCGTTCATGTCGAGGTCGAAATCTGACGGAATAGCGTTCTGCATACTCTTTGAAACGTCCTTCATCTCATCGCCGAAACCCTCACCAAGTCCCTCAGCCATAAAGCCGCCGAGATTGGCGAATAGCTTTGACGGCGAGTGTATTCCGAAGAAGTCCTTGATTCCGTCCACAATGCCGCCGAAAAATCCGCTAATCTGATTCCAGAGCCAAGCGCCTGCGTCAGAAATGCCCTGCCACAGACCTTTCAGCAGGTTGCCGCCGACCTCCGCCATCTTGCCGAAGTAACTGCCGAATGCGTCAACGATACCTGTAATTATTTGCGGAATCGCCTTGACTATTTCCACGATGATGGTCGGGAGATTTTCAATCAGCGCAATAAACAGCTGAACGCCCGCCGCAACAAGCTGCGGAATCGCTCCGATAACAGCGTCAATAACGCTTGAAATAATCTGCGGAATAGCCGCAACAATGTTCGTGATAATTGTCGGCAGGTTCTGCACAAGCGCAACTAACAGCTTGATTCCTGCTTCGATGATAAGCGGAATTGCCGAAATCACCGCCTTGATTATGCCGTCAATTATCTGCGGAATGACCTCCACGATTGCCGCAATGATGTCCGGCAGAGCCGTCACAAGCGCCGTCAGCAGCTGTATTCCCGCTTCGATTATCTGCGGTATCGCGCCGATGAGGAAATCCACGATTCCCGTGATTATCTGCGGCAGGGCTTCAATGAGGATTGGCAGTGAATCTAAAATACCCTGTGCAAGCCCCGTCACAAGCTGTAAAGCTGCGTCAAGGATAAGCGGCAGGTTGTCCACAAGCGTTTTCACTATCTCCACGACAACGGCGACTATCTGCGGAACAAGCTGCGGAATCGTGTCCGCAATGCCCTTGATGAGCGACAACAGAATATCCGCTCCGGCTGACACGATTTGCGGCAGCAGTCCCACCAGAGCAGAAATTATCTTGGTCACGATTCTGACGATGGTCGGAGTAAGCTCCGAGATAGCCGACAGAAGTCCATCAGCAAGCGCCTTGATGATACCCGGAGCGCTTTCGAGGACTGCTCCTGCAATCGAGGTGATGAGTTCCGCAAACTGCGGAATCAGCGTCCGGATAGTGTCGATAACAGATGTAACGCCGTTTTTCAGTTCGTCCGCAGCTTGCTCGTTGCCTGCGAGGAGGTCGGCAAGTCCGTCCGTAATTTGCGTTATTCCAGGCAGGAGTTCTCCCACCATGCGATTCTTCAGACCGCCTGCCGTGTGTGACAGCTTGGTAAGGCTGTCCTCAAAAGCTGCTGAAGCCGCCACGGCTTCATTGCTCATAACCATGCCGTAGTCCTCAGCTTCCTGCTTCAGACGTTCGGTTTCCTCTACGCTTGTGTTCAGGACAGCCGCCATATCCACAGCGGATTTTCCGAGGAGGTCGTTTGCGGCGGCTGTACGCTCTGCGCCTGCTTCCATGCCTTGTAGCGCCGTGATTACCATGCTCAGCTGTTCGTCTTGTGATTTGCCGTTCAGCTCCTCGATGGAAAGCCCTACAGCGGACAGCTTTTCTGCTGCGGAATCCGAACCGCCCGCCGCGTCCGTGATGACGGTGGACAGCTTTTTCATGCCCGTCTGGAGGTTGTTTACGTCAGCGCCGCAGTGCTCGAACACATAACCCCACTTCTGATAGCTTTCGGCGCTTATGCCGATTTTCTGCGAGGTCTTGTCAATCTGATCGCCCGCCGAGCCGACATCGTTCGCCATGTCCCACAGCTTTTTTCCTGCGGCAACGCAGGCTGTTCCAACAGCCGCTGCAGCAGCCCCGAGAGCCGCGCCGGTTTTCTTTGCGGTATCTCCGAGTTTGCTCAGTTTCCCGTCAGCGTCCTCGCTTGTGTCGGCGGCTTTCTTGACGGAATTTGAAAAGTCCTTGGCTTCATCTCCGGCATCGCCAAAGCCCTTGTCTGCCTTTTCAAGGGCGGTGTTGTTGGAATTCAGTTCACGCTCCATGCCGTTCAGAGCCGCCTGCGCGTTGTTCAGCTGTATCTGCCAGCTTTGAGTGCGGCGGTCGTTCTCACCGAACGATTCTGCGGCATTTGCAAGTGCGGAGCGGAGCGTTTCGATTTTCTGCTTCTGTTGGTCGATTTCCTTGTTCAGAACATCGCTGCGGACGGTTAGGGCTTCGGTGGATTTATCGTTCTTGTCGAACTGCGAATCAACCAGTTTCATTTCAGAACCGAGGACTTTGAATGAATTGTTGATTTCGGCGAGGGATTTCTTGAATTCACGCTCGCCCTCAAGACCTATTTTCAGACCGAAATTTTCGGACATTCTGCGTCACCTCCTTGGGAAAATGGCATAAAAAAAGAGCCTTGCGGCTCGGAAATATAGGAAAAGGAGCAACAATATAGTTGCTCCGCTGGACATACGATTGAGTAATTTACAACAATTCGCTCACTGGTACTTGTATTCTCTAATGCTACTCTCTATTGGCTCGGCATCATATTTATTGAACAACACCAAATTCTTGCCAACAATTTTGTTTGTGCGTGTGCAAGGATAGATAATCCCGGCTATTCCTTTTTCCTCAAGATACAAAGCAATTGCATGGAAAGACTTATAAGCTTCTTTTCGTTTGCTTTCATCTGATTCATCAACCTTTTTATAGATACAACTGCATATCATTTTTAGATACTGCTTTGCAAACGATTCTTCTATGATTTGTCTTTTTATTTCATATTTATGCCTCAAATTATATATATCTTTTTTCAAATGTCCCCTATTTTTCTTGTACTTCTCCAATTTGTTTGTGTCGCTTAATAGTTCCTTGATCATGCTTGAAATTACATCATTGTAATGGGAATCAACTATATTTCTTATTTCTGCAAGTGTTGTATCATTATACGACAAATCCATAATCAAGCCATCTGTAACAGGTTTAAAATCACAAAAGTAATAGGTATTGCCCTTCTTTGCTCTATACTCTTCCAAGCAAATATACTCATTCAGTGAAAGGTCGGCAGAATATGCTTTATTTATTTCAGAGAATGATAAATACAGATACGCCTTTCCTGGTGGATTCCAGCGATTACTATAGGAGGAATCCCAAGGTATAAATCTTTCTTTATTAATAGGATATGTATCATTAACTACTCTGCATAAGCAATCAGTTTCAGTTAACCTATGAAAGAATTTGTCTCTGTATTTTTCTATACAATTTGAAAACACATCATCAAATATTTCTTTAAAGCTTTTACAACCATTTTCGGAAGCATTAATATCTTGCCATTGTTTTTCTATTTCTTTTCTTGAATTTTCCATCTGAACAGTGCTTCTGAGTGTGTCAAAGCAACTTTCTTCTGAACTTATACCGATAAACCAAGAAAAATTCTGCAAAATATTAATGTACTCATATATTAGCGACAAGTCAAAAAAGTCTATGAGTTTTATCACAAACTCATACACATCATTAGTAACTTGAAGCAATTTATATAATCTAAGAGAGTTGTTATCATTCCAAATTGTATTTCTTATTGTTTTACTTATGCATCGTAATTCTGACTTATATGTTTGTGATAGATTCTCTAATCGTTGCAATTCAATGAGCATATTAAAATCAATCTGTCTATTCATTTCTCTCACTCCTAAATATCATACATAAGTTAACCTTCAATTATTATATTATACCACGCAACTCCACTTTTTTCAACCACTTTTCCAATCAAATCCCCATAGGCACAACCTCGTCAATATCCGCTTCACGCTTAGGTTTAGCAATGCCCATAAACTGCTTATGGCACTCCCACAGATCCATCAGAAACCCGAACGGCATAAGCCACACCTCTTCCGAAGCGAGGTGCAGCTGAGCCGCGCCGTAATAGAACAGCCGGGTGAACAGTTCTGCGTCATTCACTCGGCTGTTACTGCATTTTTTGAGGTATCTTCACTTTCGATATTCCGCTTCGTGCCTTTCAGCATAGCTTCGGTGATAGCGTCCTTGTACTCGGCAAGCTCGCTGGGAGAGGTCAGAAGCTCCACGGTTTCCTCGGTGAGAAGCGGCTTTTTCTCGCTGTTTCTGAGATTATATATCTCAATGCTCTGATTGCAAAGCAGCGTTATCAGCCAGATTATCTCATCAAGCGCCATCTCCATATTCTCAGACCTCATCAGCTTGTCACCGAGGTTATCCAGTCCACCATAGCGATTAGAAATAGCCTTTGTCGCTCTGGTGGTGAGGATCATCTCGTACTGCTCACCGCCGATGGTTATTAAAGAACTGCGTTCATTCGTCATTGCTCATACCTCCGTTACTTGCCTGTTTCAGCGGACTTTGCCGTGAATGTTGGTTCATATACAGACTTGTACCAACCCGTGATTACACTGTCAGGAACGTTCTTCTCGCCCTCGGTCGCTTCCGCTTTCCATGGGTGCTTTCCGCTGCCGTCCGGCTTATTTCTGCGTAAGACCGTTCCTTCAATTGTAGGCGTGGAAAACGTAATGCTGTCACCCTTTGTTGCAAGCGAGGTTGACGGAATACCGAACTTCACTCTGTACAGCCAGAAATAGCGATATTTGCCGTTGGATTTTTTCGCCCGAAACCCGATAGCCACGGGCTTGCCGCCGTCCTCGCTTGTTGAAATAACTACGTTGTTGCTGTCGATAGTCGCGCCCGTCAGAACCGAAGCCGCGTCATTGCCTATATCGTCAATGCCAAGTGAAAGCGTTCCGCTTTTGAACTCCTTGACGATTTCCGAAGCGCCGTCATCGGCATATAACGTTGCTTCCGCAAGCTCCACGGAGAGGTCTGCCGAAATTGCCTTTGCAAGCGAAGCGGGAACTCCGTAGGTTTCGCTGCCGTCGCTGTCCTCGGTTATTTCAGCGTAGAACAGCTTGTCAAGACCTATTGTTGCCATTTATATCTCCTCCATTTCATAGTTTTTCGCCGTATCAACGGCGTAATGATGATAGCCAGTTTCGTCCTCATAACCGACATACTTTCGGGCGGTTACGGTAATATCCGCGCTGAGCAGAACCTTTACAATCCTGCTCACAGTACGGGTGTAACTGCTTTTCGTAAACAGAGAAATCCGTACTTCCTGCACATCGGCAGTCGGCGCATTGTCTGCGTGAAGTTCAAAGCTGTCGTACAGCGGAGTGAATACCAGATATTCATCGGGAGCCTTTCCTGAATACATCGCAGTCTGCGCCGGGATTTTCAGCTTTTTAGCTATCGCAGAGAGTTCCGAAAGCAAACTCACAGCCCCTCGACCTCCTTTTCAAACGCGGATTTCATGGCTTCCACACACTGCTTTTTCACAGCTGATTTCGCAGGTTTCAGAAAAGGTTTCGCTGACTGACTGCTTGTGCCGTATTCGAGGATATTCGCTATTTTAGCGTTACTGCCGCCGTCCGTTCTCGGCTCGGAAAATCCTACCTTGATGTCATGATTTCCGTTTTTGTCGACCATAACGGGAGATAAGCCGAGCGACCGTTCAAGTCCTCCTGTGGAGCGGGATTTACTTTTCGTTCCCGAACCTACAACGGATTTCAGATTGCTTTTGACCTTTGCGAGAGCGACCTCGCCGCCCGCCTGCAATACCTTTTCGGCAATGCTGTCGGTCTGCGCTCCAAGCCGAGAAATCCTCGCAAGAAATTCATCGGGCATTTTTACATCAGCCTTAGCCACTCGGCTGCACCTCCTTTGCAAGCACTTCAATATACATACCTCTGCCTTTCACATCTTCGACAGAGGTTATCTCAAATACAGAATCGCCGCAGAGCAATCGCATATCCATGGTGATTTTCATTCCCGGAATGGTGCGAAATCGGAACAGGTCGGTAGCTTCGGAAAAGGCGGCTCGGTTTGCCCATTTCTCGCTGCCGTGCCGACCCTCCCGATAGGCTCTGACCTCTGCTACAATAGCATCGGATTCCGTCTGAAAACCCTCGTCATCGAGCGTGACCCGCTTCTGCGTTATCTGTATCTGCGTGTTCATTTTACCGAAACTCATACTTTCCACCGCCTGTCCAGCCGCAGCAGCATATTCACCGTATCCCACACCTGTTTCCCCGCCTGAACATTATCTCCGAAAAAACCGCCTGTACTGCCGTCCCTCGATTCGTAAAAATGCGAGGACAGCATTATTACCGCCTGTTCGGTAGTCGGTGGCATTGCGTTTTCTGAATAGTAATTCTCAGACAAATGCTGATAGCTTTCAGCATACGAAACAGCAGCGGTGATGAACCCTTTTATGAGTTCATCGTCCGCCGAATGTTCAAGTATGAGGTTCTGCTTAACTTTCGTCAGAAGCTCGTCCATAGTCACCGCCTATTAGACGCCGGAAGAACCGGAGCCGGCTTTCATCTTCAGAATCTGGACAGCTTCGGGAAGAATCAACTTGCCGTCAACGCGCTCCTTTGCCACAAAGCCCACCATGCCGTTGCCTGCGTACAGCTCCTTGAGTTCCGCAAAAGAGCGAGTGCCACGGTCGCCGATGTTGTAGTAACTAAAGTCACCGAATGCGATTACAGGCTTTCCTGCGGCGATAGTGGGAACATACGGAGAGGTATAAACCTCGTAGCCGAACAGCCTGTCGACCTCGCCCGCCTGAAGCGAGGGCTGCCACAGATATGCGCCGTTGTTATCTTTCAACTTGCGGAGAGCCGCAATAGTCTGGTCATTCATGATGAACTTTGCATTTTTGCGGTACGGGCGCTTAAGGGAGTACACAAGGTTGATTATCTCGTCAGCAGTGATTGCAGTTGCGCTCGCCGCAGTGACAGCGACCTCGCCGCCACCCTTGTCGGAGAAAAGTCCGAGAGGCTTGCCAACACCATCGCCGTTGAGGAAAGCGTCCTCCTCCGCATTGGAAAGCGCCTTTGCAAACTGGTCGATGATGTAATTTTCAAGACCGAAAGCGTTGTCATAAAGCAGTTCCTCGGTCACCTTAACCGCAACGTGCAGCTTGTGCGCGTCAAGATTTATCTGTGCAAAAGTAGCGTCACCGAAAGACAGCGCTCCACCCTCGTCAATCCACGCTGCGGCGGGCTTGGTGGCGGCGATGTTTATCTTGTGTTCGCCGCTTGTGGTGATAGTGTGACCCAGCTTTCGCATGATGTTCTCCTCGGTCAGAGTATCAATAAGGCGGCTGTCGTACTCCTCGGGAACGAGGTAACCGCCGTTAGCGTCAACGCCCTCGGAAAGCACATCGGAAATCTGTCTGAAATTCGTGCGGAGAGCGTTCAGCATTGCCGCCCTGTATTCATCACTTGCTCTGCCGGACTTGGGCTTGTCACCGTTCAGCGGCTTTCCAGTAAGCGGGACTGACGTAGGCTTGGAAAGCTGCGCGTCCATAGCCGCCATCTGCTCCATGCGCTCGATTTCAGCGCCGTAGTCCTTTATCTTCTGCTCCATTTCAGCATAAGAAGCAGCGTCCTCTGCAGAGAGAAGTCCGTCCTTGTCGCGCTTGGTTTCAACGAATGCCTTTGCGGCTTCCCATGCCTTATTGCGCTTTTCGCGCAGTTCAAGAATTGTCATTTTCGTTACCTCCAGTTTTTAATAAGGTCAAGCCGAGAAAATAAATCCTCGGCTTTGGTTTTGTGTTCTGTTTTCGGCACAATCCTACACTTTTCTGCGATCCTGCCCATAAGCGAATTGACCACCTGCGCTTCTGAATACATCAGAGCGTTAGCGGGCTGTTCCTCCATAGGTTCTTCACGGGCAAGAATACCGTCCGCAAAGCCGAGTTCCACCGCTTTGTTTGCGTTCATCCATGTTTCTGCGTCCATGAGGTGCGAGATTTTCGCACGGCTCATTCCCGTCTTGATTTCATAAGCGTTCATAATGCTTTCCTTGACCTCGGACAGCATTTCGATTGCTTTCTGCATTTCGGCTGAATCGCCCATAGCTACCGTCATTGGATTGTGTATCATCAGCATTGAAACAGGGGACATCAAAACCTTGTTTCCCGCCATCGCGATAACGCTTGCGGCACTCGCGGCTATACCGTTAATCTTCACGGTGACGTTGCCCTTGTAGTCCATCAGCATATTGTAGATCTGCGCCGCCGCAACGCAGTTGCCGCCGGGTGAGTTTATCCAGATGGTAATGTCACCGCTACCTGACATCAGTTCATCCTTGAAAAGCTGCGGTGTGACGTCATCGTCAAACCAACTCTCATCTGCGATAGTGCCGTTGAGGAATAGTGTTCTCTCCGCTGTTTCCGCTTGGTTCTTCCACTTCCAGAACTTCTTCATTAGAATTATCCTCCTCTCTGTCAGCCGCCGCAAAGATACCCGCGTCAGCCAACTTAGTCATATTGCCGTTTATGAGATATAGGTCGCCGCCGTCCTCGGCGGGAATACGGTCGAGGTTTTCAAGTTCCCGAATGTCGTTTGCGGACATCCAGCCGTTTTGCCTTGCGGTAGCGTAACCACTCATTCGGCTTGCGTAGTCGCCGCGCAGCAGCCCGTCAACATTGAATTTGATGAAATATTCCTGTTTCTCGCTTGGGGTGAGGAGCGAACGAATCATGCTCTGTTCCCACCGCACAAGCCATGGTTCAAGGGTGTATTTCACAAATTCAAGCGACTGCTGCTCTATATTAGAAAAGCTCGATTTTTCCAAGTCGCCGACCATGTGCGGCGGCACTCTGAAAATTCGAGCTATCTCGTTTATCTGAAATTTGCGTGTTTCAAGGAACTGTGCCTGTTCGGGCGAAATACTGATGGGAGTGTATTTCATGCCCTCCTCAAGCACAGCGACCTTTCCGCTGTTGGAACTCCCGCCGAACTGCGACTGCCACGCTTCACGAACCTTAGTCGGGTCCTTTATTGTTCCCGGGTGCTCAAGCACGCCGCTTGGCGCTGCGCCGTTCGCAAAGAACTTAGCGCCGAATTCCTCGGTCGCAATTGCAAGTCCGATAGCGTTCTTCGCCATTGCAATCGGCGAGTAGCCGACAAGTCCGTCAAAACCAAGTCCGGGAATATGCAGGACATCGCCCGGCGAAAGAATGACTTCGTATTCCTTGCTGCGAATGGCTTTATCTGAGCCGCGGTAGTATTTGTAGTACAGCTTTCCGTTGGAATCACGGTCAACCGACATTCGGTTCGGCATAAGCGGGTACAGAGCAATGACCTCGCCCTTTCCGTTGCGGATAATCTGCGCGTATGCGTTGCCCCACAGGAGCAGGTGCGTCATAAGCGTTTCACGGAAAACAAACGAGGTCATTTCGGGATTCGGCTCATCGTGGAGCAGGTGGTACAGGGGGTGGTCTCCAGCTTTCAGGTTGCCGTCGTCCGTCGCCTCATACACGCCCAGTGGCAGGCTGGCCACCGTTTCTGAGATTACTCGGACACAGGCGTACACCGTGGAAAGCTGAATAGCTGTCTGGGCGGTGACAGATTTGCCTGAGCCGCTGGTGCCGAAGTAGAACACCGGAGCGGCGCTGACGCTGTCGCGGGGCTTGTCCCGCGCACGGAACAAAGCAGAGAAGGGGTTTTTCATAAAAGAATCCTTCCTTTCTTTGAATGTTGATGTTCAAGCTCTTGACAAATATTTTGTCAAGAGCTATAATCGCGCATGGAGGTGATAATTTTGCCTGAGATTGAAAGGCTTCAGCAGTATCTCTTGCTAATTAGGAGATGCGTAGGCTGGACAGCAGCGGAGTTTGGGGATCGTATTGGGGTAACACGCCAGACGATCAATAACCTCGAATCCAACAACACCGAGAAATTCAGGATGTCTAAAACCCAATATTTGGCTATTCGCAAGGTTCTGGACGATGAGATTTCTTCTTCCCCCGGTGACACGGAGATGTTGCAGACGATACTTGAAATCTTAGTTGACCATCCAAGTAATTATAGTGCTGAGGATCGAGAAACCGTTCTTGCGAAGGCTAATATGGTAGCCCCGGCCATTCTGGCAAAATCCTCTACTCGAGAGGATGTTTCAAAGGATTGGATGAAGTCTCTGAAGGCTGGACTTCTGGGTGTCTCAGTTGCTGCACTGGTCATCGTTTCACCGGCCGCCGCAAAAACCATTGTAAAAATGCTCAAAGGACGAAAAGCATAAGGAGGATCGATTATGGCTAACACAGGAAAACCGCTTAAGGGTGCAGCGGCATTCACTCACCGACTGAAAGAATATGGCGGTGGCGTGAGCATGGAGGCTGGTTTAAGACGTTTCGGAAATGAGCAGAAACGCGAGGGTATCCAAATCGGTATTAATTATGCGCTTCAGCGGCTCAGCCTTGCTGAACGTATTCTCGGACGCCAGATCAATCGAAAGTGATGAGGAGGAGCTACAATGGGACTTTTCGGAAAGCTTTTTGGTGGCACCCATGATGACGACAATCAGAGTTGGGAGGAAAAATATGCTTGGGATGGCAGCGAGGAGCAGATCTGCCCCCGTTGCGGCCAGGCAATGACAAAACGCTATAGTTACAGCGATTGGTGGTGCAACAATTGTCACGCTGGCTTGAATGACGATGAATTCGATGAAGACGACGATAGCGAAAGCATTAGCGTATACGATGCTGCACAGATCTGGGCATCTCATGGAAAGGATGAGGATTATACTTTCGGATTTACAGAGGATGAACTTGAAGATGCTTTATGAGAGGTGCTGTAAATGAAGCTTTGGGTAAAAATCGGTCTTGGTGTTGGCGGAGCTATTATCACAGCGCTCGGAGGAAAAGCCTGGGTAGATCGTCACATATATGATGAGGATGGCTATAACGGCTTAGGCTACAACCGAGATGGCTATGATCGCAATGGATTTGATCAAGACGGTTATAATCATGAGGGATATAACCGAAATGGTTATAATCGTTCTGGGTTCGATCATGATGGGTTTAACCAAGAAGGATATAATTCTCGTGGCTATGATCGAAACGGCTACAACCGTTATGGCTATGACGCCAAGGGCTTTGACATTCATGGCTTTGATCATAGCGGATACGACAGGCTTGGCTATAATCGCGATGGCCTGGATAGAAGTAGGAATGATAGAAACGTATACGCTTCCATCATTATCCAGATGGAAGCGAATCAAACAAAAGCTTATAATCAACTAAATGCTCATGAATTTCGGTATGCTCTCAGCGATATTCGTGTGGGGATCGAGTCTGGTATCAAGGCGATTCTTGCACATAAGTTAGGAAAGGGTTATGAAACAAATACCCTTGATAGGAATATCGGAGTTTGTGAAAGCCATAGACTTTTCGACCAAGAATTTATAGAAAAGCTCTATGGAGCCAAGAATCATTGTAACGCCCCTCTACATGGGGATGTCGAAAAAACCGTCGATCAGGTTTTTTTCTGCTACAAAGTACTCTGTGAGGTTACTGACGAATTGAAATTAGCAACTGGATTGAACGGAGAATAATCAATCTTACAATCCTGATCCGGT